>NSIT01000086.1_pt1 | contig 14596 bp, 10 predicted proteins | sample 1450681 | NCBI WGS metagenome assembly NSIT01 (sample SAMN07455404, study PRJNA386592) | invertebrate metagenome | isolation source: Endozoicomonas-like sequences binned from scallop gill tissue | host: Pecten maximus | place: United Kingdom: Lyme Bay MPA | collected 2013-06-01
ATTCCGGTCAAGTGAATGGCCCTCCCCTTTATTTATCTGGCTGTTCAAAACGCTAAAATTACTAAGGAGTATAGAAATGTCAAAAGGGCATTCTTTACAAGACCCTTATCTTAATGTGCTGAGAAAAGAGCGCGTTCCTGTTTCCATTTATCTGGTAAATGGCATTAAGTTGCAAGGACAAATTGAGTCTTTCGATCAATTCGTAATCCTTTTGAAAAACACCGTGAGTCAAATGGTTTATAAACACGCCATTTCAACGGTTGTTCCCAGCCGTCCTATTCGTCTTCCCATGCCAGGAGAAACGGCAGCAGAGCAGGAATAATTCCTGTATACTGAACCAGAAGGCGCTTAAGGCGTCTTTTGGCGTTTGTGTCCATTTCTCTTTAAGGCACAGAATAGGTGCTGAAAAGCAGAAAGGATAATGTATCTGTTTTCTTTTGGCAGGAGTTCATTGTTGTTTTCTGAACAGACTGATGAAAGGGAGCGAGCGGTTCTTGTTCACCTTAACTTCAATGATGAGCTGGAGCGCGAAGATCCCCACGAGTTTAAAGAGCTGGCACGGTCAGCCGGTGTTGATATTGTTGATTTTGTGGAAGCTAAGACCTTTCAACCTAATCCCCGTTTTTTTGTTGGACCAGGAAAAGTCGAAGAAATCCGGAAACTGGTAGTTCTCCATGAAGCGGATGTGGTTCTTTTTAACCACGCGCTTTCTCCCAGTCAGGAACGTAACCTTGAGGGAGAGCTGGAAGCGGGCGTTATTGACCGTACTCGGTTGATTCTTGATATTTTTGCCCAGCGAGCCCGAACGTTTGAAGGGAAGTTGCAGGTTGAGTTGGCGCAGCTGGAACATTTAAGTACCCGTTTGGTTCGGGGGTGGACTCACCTTGAGCGTCAGAAGGGCGGGATTGGTTTACGAGGGCCGGGTGAAACCCAGCTGGAAACCGACCGTCGTTTATTGCGGGTGCGAATCCGTCACATTCAAAAACGTCTTGAGAAAGTGCGCAGTCAGCGGGAGCAGGGACGTCGTTCAAGAAAACGTTCCGAAATGCCGCTGGTGTCTATTGTTGGCTACACTAACGCAGGAAAATCCACCCTATTTAACACACTGACTAATTCCAGCGTATATTCAGCGGATCAGTTGTTTGCAACACTGGATCCAACCTTAAGACAACTGCCGTTAAATGAAGTGGGTACGGTTATTCTTGCCGATACAGTGGGCTTTATCCGGCATCTTCCTCATAAGTTAGTGGAATCCTTCCGTGCTACCCTTGAAGAAACCAGTCAGGCTGATTTGCTGCTGCACATTATTGACTGCCAGGATCCAGAGCGTATGGATAATATGGCTCAGGTGCATCGGGTTCTGGATGAGATTGATGCTCAGGACATACCGGTACTGGAAGTATTTAATAAAATTGATCTGCATGGCAGCGTAGAGGCACAGATTCAGCGTAACAGTGAAGGTTTTCCCGTGCGCGTCTGGATATCTGCCATGACGGGAGAAGGGTTGGATCTGCTGCGTCAGGCTATCACAGAAGTGTTGTCCGGTGACATGCTGCAGGGGAAAATCGTGTTGTCTCCAGATCAGGGAAAAGTTCGGTCACTGTTATATCAGCAGGGAGCAGTCCAGCAAGAAACGATTAATGAGCAGGGACAGTTTGTTCTGGATGTGAAGATGAAGCGGTATGAATTTGACCGGCTGGTGAAACGGCGGCAAATTTCTGAAAAAACTCTGGTTATTGATCAGCCCTGATTGAGCGAACTTTTGTGCCTGTCTTTATGCTTGATATAAGGGATTGATTCTGAAGCCTGATTTATTTTTTGGGTATTGAATACCCATGGGATAGGTTCATCATTCCCTTTGGTCGAATTTCACAATCGGATTATACGGATTTATCTTGCGTTAATACCTATCAAAACTCTACAATCTGGCAGGAGTGTCCTTTTCAGGCTACCGTTGTTTGCTGAGGAAACAGAATAGATCAGAAAATTGCTATTCAGATATCAAAAAAAACTCATCAGGTATCGTAGCGTGGGAAGGTATAACAGAGAAGACCATCAGAAAGGAGTGACAAGTGGTGGAATTTTTGTACAGCGACTATCTACAGTTGGACGGTTTTTATTCATATGGATAGAAGTTATTGACAGAAATTAAAAAAGAAAAAAGAAGATGGTTCCGACGCAGAGCTGTTTTCTTTACACTGTACTGATTATTGCAGGTTCACCAACGCTTTTCAGCAGTGGTGAGTCGGTTAAAAAGAAAGTTTACGTCGCTATAGGTTTAGAGAGCGGTTTTCGAATCAGGGAAAATGCAGTTCTGATAGCCGACGTAGCCACATTCGATACTGACTCTACGGAGACATATATGGCCTGGAACGAGCCGGATGGAAACAACCAGGATCCATGGACTGGAGGCAACAAAGGTAAAAAACAGGGACCACCAAATCTTGATGATGTTTTCCGGAATCTTCTGGATAAAATAAATGGCGTGTTTGGCGGTAAGCCTACAGGCAATGGGCGTCGTAACAATACAGGAGGTTCTTCTTCCATACTGTTTATCGGCATTCTGGTTGTCTTGGTTATTGCCTATTTGTGGAAAGCCATTTATACCGTGGATGAAAAAGAACGTGCCGTTGTACTCCGTTTTGGTGAATACCATGAAACTGTAGGTCCTGGTCTGCATATGTATTTTCCGGGAATAGACGAGAAGTTTCAGGAAAAAGTCACGGAATACCGGACTTATAACCTTCGCCAGCAAATGTTGACTGAAGATGAGAATATTGTCGAAGTATCTATGTCCGTGCAATACAACATCAGCAATATCAGAGATTATGTGCTGAAAGTAGCACGTCCGTTAATTAGTCTCGAAGAAGCCACACAAAGTGCTTTGCGCCATGTTGTCGGGAGTTCCGAGATGCACCAGGTGCTGACCGAAGGTCGTGAAAGCATGGGGGCTGAAGTGCGGGATCGTTTGCAAACTTATCTGGACAATTACGGGACAGGCCTGAATGTTGGTAAGGTGAACGTGGAAACAGCTCAGCCGCCTAAAGAAGTTCAGACAGCTTTTGATGATGTTATCCGTGCCCGAGAAGATGAAGAACGGGCGAAAAACAAAGCAGAAGCTTATGCCAATAAGGTGGTACCGGAAGCTCGTGGACAGGCACAGAGGATGCTTGAAGAGGCTAACGGCTATCGCGAGGAAGTGGTTTCCAGGGCAAAAGGTGAGGCAGATCGTTTCAGTCAGTTGCTGGGTGAATATCGTCAGGCGCCCAACGTGACGCGAGAGCGTCTCTATCTGGAAACCATGGAAGAAGTCCTTGGGAAATCCAGCAAGGTACTAGTAGATGTAAAAGGTGGCAATAACATGATTTACTTGCCATTGGATAAGCTGAACCAGGGAAAAGACAGTGGTGCCGCATTAACCAGAGAGTTGTCTGCAAAGGAACTGAATGATATCACCAGTAAAGTGGCAGAAGAATTAAACCGTCGTGTAAGTTCTGCCCGCAACACCGGGAGGAGCAGTCGATGAGTCAGAAAGCCTTTAGTGGATTGATTGTCACTTTACTGGTATTGGTTACCGCATGGAATACCCTGTTTGTAATAACCGAGCGGGAAAGAGCTGTCCAGTTACGTTTTGGACAGATCGTGGCAGCAAATATTACTCCGGGAATCCATGTTAAAGTGCCTTTTATCGATAAAGTCACTATTTTTGATGGTCGTTTGCAAACCCTTGATGTCCCCTCTGAGCGTTTTCTGACACTGGAGAAAAAAGCGGTTATTGTGGATTCTTACATCAAGTGGAAGGTAGATGATGTGTTTACCTTTTATAAGTCAACTGCCGGCGATGTCTTCCGCGCTAATACACTGCTTACCCAGCGTGCTGAATCAAGGATGCGTAATAAGTTCGGTGGTCTGACATTGAATGAGGTAGTATCCGGTCAGCGGGATGAGTTAATGGACGATATTACCAAATCTTTGGATGATGTTGCGAAAGAGGAGCTGGGTGTTAGTGTAACGGATGTTCGCGTGAAGCGTATTGATTTACCGCCTCAGGTTAGTGATTCTGTATTTGATCGAATGTCTTCCGAGCGTGAGAAGGAAGCTCAGGAGTATCGCTCAAAGGGATTGGAAATGGCTGAAGGTATTAAAGCAAATGCGGACCGGGAAAAGCGAGTGATTATGGCGGATGCCTACCGGCAGTCAGAGATCACTCGTGGTCAGGGTGATGCGCAGGCCGCAGAAATTTATGCTGCAGCCTATCGTGAAGACTCTGAGTTCTATGCCTTCCATCGTAGCCTTCAGGCCTATAAGCAGTCATTTGATGGAAATAACGACATTTTGTTGCTTGAACCGGATAATGATTTCTTTAAATACCTGAACACAAAAAAGAGTAAATAACGTTCACTGATTATAAAAAAAGCGGCAATTGCCGCTTTTTTTATCGGTCTTATCTGTCGAAGACGGGTGTAATAGCTTTGGGCAAGAGCATTGCCATAAACTTGTGTATGTTTATGGAAAAAACACATAGGGTTTCTTTGCCTGAGCTATTTAATACTTCTTCACGGTTGGTAATATAGTCATCCACACTAGTCGCAATGTAAACGTAATTCATTGAAGAATTGATCCTGAAAATAACCAATAATTTTTGGATGTTAGCTGGATATAGTCACCTTTATAAATAATGTGGTTAAAAAAGACAGGTGATGCCAGTGCCAAACTTTTTTCCCGTACTGCTTTTACTCGGTAGAGGGTACTTCTTCGGATGGGGTAGATTCTTCTGTTTTTTCCGGTACTGAACTTTTATGGACAAGTCTGCTGATAGCTTCCAGTAGGGCACCTTCCTGAAAGGGTTTTCCGATATAGTCATTAACGCCCAGTTGCTGAGCTTTCTTTCGGTGCTTTTCCCCGGTCCTGGATGTCACCATGATAATAGGAAGTGAAGATAACTCTTTGGTATTGCGGATGCCACTGGCTACCTCAAAGCCGTCCATTCTGGGCATTTCTATATCCAGAAGAACGATATCCGGTCGGGGATTACTGGAGAGCCAGGTCATGGCTTCTACACCATCACGGGCTGAGCTGACTTTATAACCCTGTTTTTCCAGCAGACGGGTGGTGAACTTACGCATGGTGACCGAGTCATCCACCACCAGTACGGAAGGTTCCTGTTGTCGATTGGCTGGTAGGTGAAAAATAGGTTCTATGGTGTTATTTGCAGTATATCCCGGTTTTTTCTGTTGCCGGATCAAAGCCATGGGATCAATAATCACGGCCACTTGCCCGTCACCTAAAATTGTGCCGCCGTTGATACCGGGAAGACCGGTAAACTGGGGGCCGAGGTTTTTGGCAATGATTTCACGGTTGCTGTGGATGCGATCTACATGCAGAGCCAGATTTTCTCCGCTTCGCTGCAAAATAACCAAAGGGCAATGAGGTCCTTTGATGGAAGCCGGTGTTCCCTCTATCAACTGGTTCAGGAATAAAATACGGTGTTGGATGTCTCCATAGCAGAAAGTTCCGGAATCCTGATACTGCTGAATCAGCCGGTCAGGTTCGATCAATGTGATGCCATCAATAGCCTGCATGGGGATGGCATAAAGATAATGTCCCTGTTCAACAATGAGTGCACGGTTGACAGAAAGTGTCATGGGAACACGTAGGGTAAAGCAGGTGCCCATATCAGTTTGGCTGGTAATGTCGATATTACCGGCCAGACGGGCAATTTCATTGTTGACGATATCCAGACCCATTCCCCGTCCGGAAACTTCGGTGAGCTGGTGTGCTGTGGAAAAGCCGGGATGCAGGATCAGATGCAATAACTCAGTGTGGTTCAGGACGGCTCCGGGAGAAATGATTTTTTGTGCCAGCGCTTGCTGTTGTACGGCTTTCAGGTTGATTCCCCTGCCATCATCCTGAAGGGATAAGACAATATCGGCTCCCTGAGTGGCTACTGACAGGGCAATCTGTCCGTTCTGACGCTTACCATTATGGATTCGTTCTGAGCTTTCTGCTTCAATACCGTGGGCAACCGCATTTCGCAACATATGTTCCAGTGGAGAGATAAGGCGATCCAGAACGGCACGATCCAGCGTAGTTTCTCCACCACTGATGGTAAAATCCACTGGTTTGTTCAGTGTCCTGGATACCTGTTCTACGGTTTTATGAAGACGGGGAGATACCTGTTCAAAGGTGACCATACGCGTAGCTACCAGCTGTTCCTGAAGTTCGCTCTGCGTACGGGACTGTTGTTGAAGTAAGGTTTCTGCCTGTTGAAAACGGTCAAAAACCGCATTTTTCAGGTCTGCCAGATCAGACATGGATTCTTCCAGTGCATGAGAGCATTGCAGTACTTCTGAGTAACTGTCCAGCTCCAGGGGATCGAAGTCTTTCAGGTGCACGGGATAGGAAAGGGGTTTTTTCTCACTGCTTTTACTAGTGGAAGAGAAAGACAAATGATGCTGGTTAATTTGCTGTTGGGTTTCATGATCCAGGCGCTTCAGTTGCTCCCGTGTCCGCTGTAGGGTTTGCTCCATTTCCTTGAGAGTGAAATTGATATCAGCACTGTGCTGTTCCATAAGAGAGCGGCTGATACTGGCTTCACCGGAAAGATTGATCAACTCTTCCAGAGTGTCCGGAGCTATACGTATCGTATCAACGGCTACTATATTCAGGGAAATGTCAGGATCGGAGGGTGGTTGTGCCGTCTTTTGAGGAGATTCCGATGGTTTACGGGCATCTGGTTCTTTTCTTTCCGTATAAGTAGCTTTACCCAGATAATCGGGCAGGGAGATATTGTTCGGCTTGTTGTCGCCAGCTTTATGGTCAGGATCAGCGCGTTGTTCCAGTAATGAAATGAGTTCCCGGGCAGACTGGCTGGGTTGCTGGTCTTTTATGGACTGGATCATGTCACAGATTTGCTGATGAGACCGTTTCAGTAAATTGAGTGGCGCTTTATGGTGGGGAATAGCTTTTCGGGAAATAGCATCATAGAGGGTTTCCAACGCGTGGCAGAGATGCCCAAGCTCAGACATTTCCACCATCCGTGCACCGCCTTTCAACGTATGCAACGCCCGTTGTAATATCGCAATAGGCTTCAAATCTTCTGGCTTTTCCTGCCATTGTGCCACGGCTAAAGTACATTCTTCCATGATGTCGCTGGCTTCTTCGATAAAAATACCCATCAATTCGGAAGAAACCGAAGGTGTTTTGTGTTGTGATACCTGTTCATCGGAGGTCCCGGTTAATGGTAAATCCTCCTCTGTTGTCGTAGTGATTGCCTTGTTTTGTTGTATCAGTTCATCAATCTGGTTATGGGAAAGTTGTAATAAGCCCAGAGGAACCTTGGCTGCCGGGAAGTCGCCCTGACCGATAGAACGGTAAAGTGACATCAGTCCCTGACATAATTTTTCCAGGGGCATTTGTCCTGCGCTGTTGGCCATATTCTGCAGTGTGTGAAGTTGTGATTGCAGTTCTTCTATGGGGGCAAGGTCTTTTGGCTGCATCAGCCATTGGCGCAATAGCTGTCCACAGCGGACAGTAATATCAGAGGCTTCTTTGCGAAACAGCACAGGTGACCGTGTTGTTGAGCCTTGTGAAGTCCTTTTCCGTTGGTGGTTCTTGGAAGATAACAGCGATTGAAGCGATTGTTTAAGCTGGGTAAAGAGTGCATGGGGAGGGTCAATAATCTGGTTGCCGGCCTGCTGGTTAATTAAATCGATCAGCGTATCAAATCCCTTTTTTAGCGGGGTGAGTAATGTTGTAGGCAGTTTGGTTTCATGTTTTTTAAGGTAGTCCAGAATACCTTTGAGAATTTCACTCAATTCTCCAATGGGTTTCTGGGTAGGTTCACAGTAATGATGAATCAGTTTTGCCAGTTCAGAGGTGAGCAGGCGAAGCTGTGCTTCATCGATTTGTTCTATCCACTGGCTCAGAATTTGTGTGGTATGTAAAAGTTGGTCAGGCAAGTCCTGTTCACAGAAATTATCCGGTTTAATATCATTGTCATGATGTTCATGAGCATTAATTGATGAATCTGACCTGATGTGCTCCAGTGACAGATCTTCCGTCTTTTTGATATCAGCCAGTTCATCGGCATCAAAAAACGATTCTCCCCGGGCAAGGTCATCTGCCTGTTCCATATATAACAACAATTCAGGGGTTAATATCTGACCGTCATCCGTAAACTCGTCAATCAGGTCAGGCAATTTGACCGTAACCTGCTCTGTGAGCCGTAGGATATTACCGTTGGGACGGATAATATCTTTTGCTACGTGCTGCAGCATATTTTCCATGGCGGCGGCCAGCTCGGCAATAACATTGGACTGCCTGCGTCGGCCCTCATCTTTCAGTGCAGAAAAATGCTTCACCAGTTGCTGGCAATACATCTTTTGGGTGGTATCGGATTTCCATTGAGTAAGTGCCTTATCGAGTTGCCGGCAAATATATTTCGCACGAACAGCAAAAGAATGGCTTTCTGTTTCCTGTAGGCTCATTTCCTGAGAGTGGTTTCCTTCTACAGGAACAGAGATTTCAGGAGGCAAAATTGACAGGTGGTTTAGGGCTTCTTTTAACCGGTAGCGCTGTTGCTGCTGCTGGAGTATGGGGTGGTTGGAGTTTGCGGAACCTACCTTAAATAAAAGCGAGTTTAATAAAGTCCGACAAGGAGGGACATTCAGCATAGCTGTGCCGTTTTCTACTAAGGTTTCAACCTGTTTTTTTAGTCGCTGGAGTAGTCGGTTGACTTCGTGACTTTGCTGGATACTGCCTTCGTGCATGCCTGCTGTCAGGGCAATTGCTGCTTCCCACAAGGGAGCCTGAGAGCTTCCCCAGCAGAGGTTGTGTGCCTGACTGAAACAACGACTTAATTGTTTCAGCTGGATAGGCCGGTTTTTATGATGAAGGTATTCCTGAAGAGACCGTCGGTATTGTTGGGAAATAGAGACAAAAGATTGTCGAAAGTTCTGACCTTCCAGTTTACCCAGTATTTTATTAGATAAAGGTGGTACGGATGGAAGGATAGAAGGGTGAAAAAAATCGGCTTCACTATAAGCTGGCTGACGCTGGCATTCCCGCATGGCATTAAGCCAGGGTAGGAGTTTGTTAATAGATTCCTGTCCGTTTTTTGTAACGACTGGCAGATAATCTTTAATAAAAGTTGTGCATTCATCCAACCGGCGGGCAGTCACCGCCGGGCTGTCCTTGCTGTTATTGACGGAAAGTTTCTCGGACACCTGTAGCATTTCATGGATCAGCAATCTCATTCCGGGATAGGTATCGATGGACTCCATCAGCTGTTCCATATTTTGCTGAGCAGAAAACAAACTATGTTGATGTTGTCTGGGGTTAAGCTGGTAATGGGAAAGATGTTGGCTTATCGTTGTCAGCTGTCGTTTTACCGGTGGAGGAATAATCACTTGCTGCTGTTCAGTGTGCTGCTTAACCATGGAAAAACCCTTTTATTTTCACCCTGAAAATGAATTCATCATCCGATGATAAAAACCATTGCTGCCATGCATAGCGATTAAACAACGGTAAGTTTTGGTCGTACCTGTTTTCTGTAAGGTTCGATGACTGGTTTATGCTTCGATAATTGGTCGGTGTCCCTGTTTTTTTCCGTTTCCGGCTTCTCCGGCAGGCAGGCGGAAGCCCGAAATAGACTGTCGCATTTCCATAGCCATTTCCGCCAGGTTATCCACAGATCCTGCGGTCTCTGTAGTACTGTTGGCTGCTTTTATGGTCATCTTGCGAATGGTAGTCATCCGGCGAGAGATGGAAGCTGCTGAATCCGCCTGCGCTTTTGCTGTATCAGACATACCCTGAATCAGTTCAGCCAGACTGTGAGACACTTTCTCTATTTCTTCTAGTGTGACTCCGGCATTTTCTGTGAGCTGGGCACCGTTGATGACTTCCGATGTGGTCTTGTCCATAGAAATAACCGCTTCTCTGGTATCGGTCTGTATCGTGGAAACCAGCACTTCAATTTGTTTCGTGGCAGAAGATACCCGTTCTGATAACCGTTGCACTTCATCGGCAACGACAGCAAAACCTTTTCCTGCTTCCCCGGCCATGGAAGCCTGAATAGCGGCATTCAGGGACAGAATGTTGGTTTGTTCAGCAATATCGTTGATCAGTGCCACAAAATTACCCACTTCCTGCGATGATTCGCCCAGACGTTTGAGACGTTTTGAGGTGTTCTGGATATGTTCTCGAATGGTATCCATCCCCTCAATAGTTGCCCTGATCGCTGTTGCTCCGTTATCGGCAAGAGTGACTGAGCGCTGGGCGACATGAGTGGAATTAGCAGCATTCAGAGATATGTTTTCAATGGATTCAGCCATGTCATTAATGGATTGGGTTGTCTGGTTGATTTCTCTGGACTGGTTTTCTGAAGTCTCGGCCATGGCTTTGGCTGTTGACCGGCTGTTTTGCGCGGCGCTGTCTACTTCCATCGCAGCCAGGGTGACGGTTTTAACCAGAGATCGCAGCTTTTCAACAGACAGATTGATGGAATCAGCAATCGCGCCGGTAAAATCTGTGGTGACGGATGCTTGTACTGTCAGGTCGCCCTGGGCCAGGGCACTCATTTCATCAATGAGTTGTTGTATGGCTTTCTGATTATTTTCATACTCTTTACGCGTTGTTATCAAATGCTGTCTGGAATGTCGAACCATTGAGACGGTGATCAGCCCAACGGAGAAAAGTGCCAGAAGAATTGATATTGCCAGCAACAATTGCATGGTTGTTTGCTGGGATGATGGGGCTTGCAATGTGTTTCTGAGAACAGAGCTCTGCTGTAAGATTTGTTGGGCAAGGGTCTCAATCTGGTTTACGGTCTCCTGAATTTCAAATAACAGGGGAGCATTATTCAGCAGTGAGCTGGTACTGCCCTGAATAAACTGGAATAAATCGGCTACCTCCACCAGTCGGTCGACGGCTTCATCATTGTCAACTGGCTCAATACCCATTTCTTCAGAGCCTTCCAGCATCCCTGTCAGGATACGTTCAAACAGTTGTACATTCCGAGAGAGGCTGTCACTGGCTGCCAGAGCGTCCGGCTCACCGCCAAGAATGACCTGAATATCGCTGACCATCTTTTCTGCCAGCCATGACTGACGTTGAGCCATAGCAATCTGGTCTGAGGGTGCGTCACTGGTTAACAGAATTTCCAGAATATCATCGTATTCCAGTTGCAGTTGAGGAACCGTATCCCGAAAGCGCTCCATTATATTATAACTGGAAATCAGTGTTTCCCGGGTACTTAGAATGTTTTCAGTATCTTCCTGAAGCAGTTGCCAGGAAGACTGCAACGCCTGCTTCTGGTCTGTGACCAAGGAAGATTCTGAGGAGAAAACGGGGACAGGCGTTGTCGTCAGAGCTCTCAGATGCAGGGCAAACTGGTTTTGTGCTCTTTCAAGCGTATCAAATGCCTGGATGTCACCGGATGATGACTGTCTTGCTGCATTGGCTAACTGAAGGGAAAGAATACGGATTTCATCGGAGTCATTAACCAGCTCACGGTTAAGGCCAGACTGGTTTTTCATAACCAGCAATGAACCGGCAATGGCACACAATGAGAAAACCAGCAGACCCATTGCAGCTAAAACAGGCCTTTGGATACTGACCTGATGTATACGAGTAGCGGTTTTGCCTTTCATCCTTGTATGCCTCTGTTAAAGTTCCCTGATGATTTTGTATTGCCCGGATTGTGTGAGTGGATCTTAATCCTTTACGCCGTTAAGGAAGCGGGTATCTGTCATTAGCCGGTTGATACTAAACACCAAATAATGTTGGGGTGATGCTGCGTTTTCCTTATTATTCGATGCCTGCCTGAAATAGCCCGTAATAAAGGGGGCCAGCTGTTCAGGCATATTGGGCATGTTAGCTGTCTGAAGGGCATGGGCCGGAAATTGTTTTACACTGCTGACACCCTTGACCAGAAGTCCTGCTCGGAGTTTTCCTTCTTCAATCGTCAGCAAGCGATTATGGGAGGATGGGGCCAGAGTTTGTCCTGTAATGAATACCCCAAGGTCAATAACCGGTAATAAATGCCCTTTTACACCACAAATACCTTTTATCCAGGGTTGTACGCAGGGTAAGGGCGTAACATCCGGAATGGATAAAATGTTGGAAACCTCTTCAATGGGTGTCACACAATGGATGCCATGGATATTAAAGCCAATGCTGTTCCACCGATCTTCCAGCGGTAACTCAGGCTGGTCTGTCAACAGCTTGTTGGGTTGCTTTAGCAGGACGGTTGATGATGTCATGCCGGCTGCTCCTTTATCTGCGTCCATACATAATAAAGTTAATACGTCAGCTCTTTAGCCAGAACTGAATTAATACAATTAAAAAGTATTTGATTATCTATCGGTTTGGTCAGGTAATCACAGGCTCCCTGCCGTAGCCCCCAGGCTTTGTCGGTATCCATATCCTTAGTAGTCAGTAATATAATGGGGATATGGTGTGTAATCGGATTATGTTTCAGCTGGCGGGTTGCCTGGAAACCATTAAGGCCAGGCATTACCACATCCATAAATACCAGATCGGGTAAATGCTGCTGGCATAATCTAACGCCTTCTATGCCATTAAAGGCGCTTATCGTCTCATGATTGGCTTGTTTCAGTAGATTTGTGAGCCAGTGAATCTCAACTGTGGAGTCATCTACGATCAGTATTTTTGCCATAAAAAAATTCCCCTGGCTTTCTACCGGTATTTTCCCGGTTTTGATGAATCATCGATTCCCTGATTCTGTCTCGCCTGTACAGTTTTATAGATAATATACTGAGAGAGCCTTTTAAAGGGCACTCCGATCCCAATCTATTTACTGTAATCTTTTTTTTAACACAGTCTTACGCACAATGACCAGAAAACCTGCTGTTTTACTCAAGTTTTTTTGAAAATCGGCGATGTAGTGGGTAATGGAAAATATCATTGTGCCTGAGGGGTGTTATGAAAGTCAGGGAATTATTTTATATTGGCTTGTTTTCAACCTGCCTGCCGATGAGCTATGGGGTTTATTCTGATACGCTTGAAGAGATCGTTAGTCGAACCTTAAACAGTCACCCGGAAGTTTTTGCCAGTATCAGTCGTGTTCAGGCACAACAGCAAGGCATTGATATTGCCCGTGCGGAATTTTTTCCGACTATAGATCTTTCCACCGGGGTTGGTCAGCAAAAACGGAATATGCCGGATAACGATGAGCAGGATGGAAAAACATATACGCCCAAAGAAAGTTCTTTTTCTGTCAGGCAAAACTTGTTTTCAGGGTTAAGTTCCCGCCATAATCTGGAAGAAGCTCGCTATAAGGCCAGTTCAGAGGAGCAGCGACTGATTTCAAGGTTGCAGACTATTGCTCTGGAAGTTGCCAGTGCTTACATCGGTGTGTTGGAAAACCGTGATATGGTGTCTCTGGCAGAAGGTAATTTACAAGTCCATGAAGAAATTTATCAGCAAATAAAGAAGCGTACCGAGCAGGGGGTCGCCCGGAATTCTGATTTGTCACAGATCGTTGGTCGTCGTGCCCAGGCTCATTCCAGTATGATTAATGCCCGCAACAACCTGTCGGATGCAGAAAGTATTTTTCAGCGTTTGGTCGGGGAAATGCCAGGTGATCTCGATCAGCCACAGGGGCAGCGTCTGGTTATGCCCGGTTCACTGGACAGTGCTCTGCAAACAGCCAGAGAAGATCATCCCGGCATTATTGCTGCTATGTATGATATTGAAGCAGCTCAATCCAGTTATCGTTCGTTACACAGTATGTATTATCCGACTCTGGATGTTGAAGTGGATCAGAGCTGGGATAAAGATGCTGATGGTTCCCTTGGCAGCCATAAAGATTTAAAAGCCATGTTGGTGATGCGTTATAACCTGTTTCGTGGAGGTGCAGATAAATCAAGGCTGGAAGAAAGTGCCTTTGTATTGGAAGAGAATAAAGCGCAGCAGGAACGTGTTATCAGAAAAGTGGAAGAAACCGTAAGGCAGGCATGGGCCAGTTATATTTATCTTACGGAACAGCAACCTTTCCTGAGAGAGCACGAGGTATCCAGTCGTGAATCTGTGAACGCCTATCGGGAGCAGTTTTATATTGGCAAACGAACCTTGCTTGATTTGTTAGACAGTGAAAATGAATTGTTTCAGGCCAGCCGGTCTCTGACTTCTGCATTATATAAAGAAACGGAAGCTCGCTTTAAAATTCTGGAATCTACGGGCCAGATTTTAAATGCCCTAAGGCTTTCTATGGATGATTCTTTCTTTGAGGAAGATTAAAATGTCCGTTTCATTATTACGGTAAACCGTGTTTAAGAGAGCTGAATTTTAGCACCCTTTTTTATTTTCTAAGAAACTGCTGATATTTGTTCGCAACAAACAAATCCGATGTTTATGTCATAACAATGATATGTCTATTTTCTTAATTTAACTTATATAAAATAATTTTTTAATAACTCAGCTATGCTGTGTATTTATGGTAATAGATGTAAAGACTTAATTATTACCTAACAGTATAAGAAGTTTTTGGAATTATTTATGTTAATTGATTACAGATATGTTTTCATTGTCTTTATGATAGGATGTATAAATACAGTTATAGCTGCTCCACCTG
>NSIT01000087.1_pt1 | contig 14449 bp, 13 predicted proteins | sample 1450681 | NCBI WGS metagenome assembly NSIT01 (sample SAMN07455404, study PRJNA386592) | invertebrate metagenome | isolation source: Endozoicomonas-like sequences binned from scallop gill tissue | host: Pecten maximus | place: United Kingdom: Lyme Bay MPA | collected 2013-06-01
CTATTAAGCAGAATACATGATTAAAAAATACGTGTTATTATCTTTGCCCTGTTAAATTACTCTCTGTATTAAAACATCATGAAACAGGCTTTTCTAATTATTGGCCACGGCAGTCGCCTGAAAGAAGGCAACCAAGATTTTGATAACATTATCCATCAGGTAATAAAGCATCATCCTGAAGCACTTATCTATGGAGCCCATATGGCTCATGCACAACCCTCTATCGAAACTCAGGTCAACAGGCTCTATCATCAAGAGGTCAGAAAAATTATTATTATCCCTTATTTTTTATACGGAGGATCACACATCAAGCAAAGAATACCATCACTTCTAGAGCAACTCTGCACAAAACTCCCGGGATTATCTTACGAAATAAAACCTACCCTTAACCAAAACCCCGCTGTCATTAAAGCACTTTCTGAAAATATTACTGATCAGTAGAAAATCAAAACAAACATCATCCGCTCCGTTTTTTATCTCATAAAAAAATGCCAGCAATAACTGGCATTTCTTATACAGATAATTAGGTGTTACGCTGCTACAACGTTAGCAGCCTGCAAACCTTTCTGGCCTTGTTCTACATCAAAGGTAACTTTCTGACCTTCTACCAATGTTCTGAACCCTTCTGCTGCAATAGCACGAAAGTGAACAAATACATCAGGACCCCCGTTATCCTGACTGATAAAACCGAACCCTTTTTCTTCGTTAAACCACTTAACAGTACCAGTTGTTTTAGCCACGCGACTCTCCTGGGATTCACTAAAACTGTATGTTCCAAGGCATACAGCAAACTAAAGATTATCTATGCAAACGATAATTTATGATCAGAAAGCTTCAGGACAGCATACTCTACCGAGAGGTGTAACGAAGATTCTCACAAACATAACATGTCGCATATCATTCTGACCCGTATGTAACCAGATCCAGACATATTTTAGCACAAAATCTGACGCAAATTCCTATTTTTTAAAATAATTACCTATTGACTGACAAATAATCAACAACAGCATGATCAAACCTACCACTATTTATTTAAAATATTATAAAAAACAACGTGTTAAACAACATTTTTAACGTATTTACCATTTATGCAGTTCCATTCCATGATTTAGAACAAATTGTCATACGCTAATACATCCACAACAACAGCAAATCTTTCCTAAACTTTATAACTAGACACTCTAATATTTTTATAATTTACATACATATAGTAATAGTATTTGTACCATGGATGGTATTAACAGATCCGGACACCCAAATAGTCATAATATCAATCGGTTACCTGTTTCTGCTAAAACAGCAGGAAGATCTGTCCGCACGGTAACCCCATCAACTATATTGCCGAAAAAAGCTCATCATCCAATAAAAGCTCTTAAAGAATATCAAATTCAGCCTGTTTATTCTCAAGACAATTTTGAATTAATACAAGAGTTGCAACCGGTTCTGTTAACCCTATCATCATGTATGAATGCATTCTGTTCTTTATTAGATGCCATTGAAAAAGATGAACAAGCCAAGCACTCTTTTCCTAAGAAGCAAACAAATCATGCTCTATTTCATCCGCCTATGGACAAAGATCTATTCAAGACACTCAACCTGTTTCGCCAAACGCTTGAAATAAGTGGTCGGATTATTGAACAACTTCCCCTCTCCCCCACCAGCAGAACCCACTCACCTGGAATCAACACAAACCATATGACATCTTCGGCGTTTTCTGAAAAAACCAGACAAAAAGACATCCAACACAAAGCTTCTTGGCAAGAAACACAACGAACGCCCAAACAACGAGAATTCCAACCAAGAAAAGAGACGCCACCTTCCTCTCTTAAGCCCGCTTCCTCTCTCTCTGAAGAGGATCTCACTCTACCGGCACCCACCCAAGAAATACAAATCCAAGCAAATGACAGACAGGTACCGGAGCTGGAAAAACAGGTAGCTATCACGAATAAACGCCTTAATGAAAAAGTGGCTTTCATCGAGAAAACCCAGCAACAGATTCAAAGGCAAGCACAAACCATCGAGGAACGTTCCAGTCAGCTAGACAATCAGAAAGCAGCTTACTTAGAACAACAACAGAAGATTGGCCAACTGAAAAAAAAATTATCAGACAACAAAAACCAGTTACAAAAAGACAACGAGATACCCTCTTCAGAAACACCTGAACGAAACAACAAACGGGAAACTCGTGAAAAGACACTGCTAAAAGCAGAAATAATGGAGTTGCAGCAACACTTATCCAAAGCACGCAATGACAAACAGGAGATACAACGGCAACTTAAAGAAACTCAAGATCGCCTTAACCAAAGCCAGCCCAAACAAGATAAAAAGATTCATTCTCTCGGGAATTCTGCCAATAATAATGAGCAAATACGACTAAAAGCAAAAATAACAAAGTTGCAACAATACTTATCCAGAGCTTCTGATAAAAAACAAGGTCTTCAACAACAACTGAAACAAACTGAAGCCCAACTGAGAGAGACACAACATCAATACAACCAGCTTCTTCAAAATCAAAATCAGCAGCTAGCTAAAAAACTCACACAAAAATCAGGGCAACAACAGGAAACAACAATTCAGGAACCATTGATAGTTGTTCCTGAAAAACCATCCACATCATCGGGTATCTACTCTGACACACCGCCCCCTGGCAGCGAAGAGCGTAAACCAAGCCCTAAATCACAACTCATACCACTGCACAAACTGGCAAATAAAAGGCAATACCAATCAGGTTATATTGAACGGGGAACAGATAAATTGCCTATTTATATTTCCTATGAAACAGGTAGACAATATATAGCCTATGATGACACTTATGGCATTGAACTTAAGAATAACAAAATTATCCCTACCCGTTACGGCGATATCTGCCGTGAAGATGAACAGTTTATTATTGCCGAACCCGACGAGTACCTGACAAGAAGAAATGGAGAAGTAATACCTGTTAAAAACGAGCAATTGCTGATTCAACAGATTAATACGTTGTTATCCCGACAGGATATGGAACCCAGAGCAAAACTGGACCAGCTCTTCGATCATTATCATGATAATTTTTTCTGCAACAACGACCTACACCTATCTCGCAGAGCTACCTATCAGTTTTTACGCCTCTACAAACAGGTCATACAAGAAGAACCTGGAAAAGATCCGCGACTCAAAGCAAAACGTCTGCAGGCTCTTGCTCAACTAAAGCAATCTCTTGCTGCTATTCCTGAAGGACACTCTCATGAAACACAACTGATTCAGGTCATTACACAGTGTGCCGGCCGTATCCGGGAAAAAAATCTTGTCAAGCAAATGGACGGGCTGGAATTTTGTGGAGTCTTTGCCTCAGCTTATCTTCTCTGGCATATTGACCCTGAAAAAGCAACGGAAAGAATATTACATCTAGCTCACGTAGCCTTTAATGGTTCTGAGCGCCAGAAAGCTCGTACATTTCCCAACCATTACAGAACTGAACAATATAAAGAGCCTGTTGTTGACCAACTATTTGTCACATCACTACAAAAAAACGCAATTGATGGTCATCAGACAGGCAGTACCATTCATCACGATGCCTATGCACTGGAACAGCTTGGCATTCCTGCTTCATTATTTAAGCCATCAGTACAAGATAACACACAGCAACAACATGCAGGATTGGAAGAACTCTCTGCACTGACCCATAACGGCTTATCCTTAAGAGTCGAGATCACAGAGACTTTTGCAAGCGCCCTACAAAATGCTATGGATAAGAATCCTCGACATCGAAAAGCCGGGATCCTGAGCGATATATCACATCAATTAAAACCATCAGTCACTGAACAGGATTTCGAGCATACTGTTATTATTGATAAAATCATACTTCCTTCCCAATTTCCGGCTGGGAAAGTCAAAGTAAAAATTCACTCATGGGGTGAGCATAACTGGCTTGATCTTAGTGCGAAAGTTTTTCTTAAACACATTCAATTGGAAAACACCTTAATTATTGGCAAAAAAATCAACTCTGCTCAGATTCAGGCCATAGAAAAAGTCATTCCGCTACCTGATAATCACTATCATATATTACCTAGCGGCCAACCCATGAATGTGTTTTATACAGAAGAATGTGATACGCGGTTCTACGTGGATGATACGGGTACCTGTCTTGAACTGAAACCTCAAACCCTATACCAACAAAACTATGCGGATGTTTTTTACCTTGATCAAACAAGGTTTTGGCTGGCTGATAAACCAAAAGGAGAAATGCTTATTCCTGTTTCTGCCCATGCGGTCATCAAGTTAAAAAAAGGCAGACCACGGGCAAACGTCTACCTATCTTCAGATGATCAATGGTATGCTCTTACAGAAAATCAACCTCATGATCCTATAAAGCTTGAACATGGGAAAAAAGTTCAATTATCTTCGGATCGATGGGCTGAAATCAAAGAAGACGGAAAAGTCTACACTTACAGTCAATAGATTCGAAAAATTACCGGAAAGCCGTTTTCAAAGGGTAATTTTTTTGCGTCCTGATAACGCATGAGCCAAAGTTCCCCCATCCACATATTCCAGCTCTCCTCCCATAGGCACACCGTGAGCAATACGGGACGTTTCAATGCCGGATGACTGCAACTCTTCAGCAATATAATGAGCAGTTGCCTCTCCTTCTACGGTCGGATTGGTTGCCAGTATCACTTCACGAACTTTTCCGTCGGATACTCTTTCCAGCAGTGCATCCACGCCTATTTCAGCGGGTCCTATTCCGTCAATAGGTGACAGATGCCCCATCAACACAAAATAATAGCCATTAAAACCGCCCGTTTGTTCAAAAGCCATCACATCAGAAGGACTTTCAACCACACACAATAAGGTTCCGTCTCTTTCTGTTTCCCTACAAATAGGACACAGCTTTTCTTCAGTGAGAGTACAGCAACAACTGCAACGACCTATGTTCTCTGCAGCCTGCTGTAACGCTGAGGACAGACGTAACGCACCGTCCCTGTCTCTTTCCAGCAAATACAACGTCATACGCTGGGCTGTACGGGGACCCACCCCGGGAAGACAGCGCAAAGCCGATATAAGTTCCCTAATTAACGGACTGAACATAAACGACGATATCGATCCTGTATCAACAATAATTCTGCATCAACAACAATAATGCCCAAATAACTTTAAAACGGGAGATTCATTCCTGCCGGCAATCCTGCCCCCTCAGCCATTTCAGACATTTTTTCTTTGTTATTGCTTTCAACCCGACGAACGGCATCGTTTACCGCTGCAGCCAACAGATCCTCAAGCATCTCCTTATCTTCTTCCATCAAGGAAGGATCTACCTCTACCCGCTTGACATCATGACGCCCGGTCATCGTCACTTTAACCATTCCGGCACCGGATTCTCCAGTAACTTCCATATGAGCTAGGTCTTCCTGCATCTTTTGCAGGTTTTCCTGCATTTTCTGGGCCTGCTTCATTAAGTTACCCATACCACCTTTAAACATACTCGCCTCTTTTTAATGACCTTGATCGTCTCAATAATGTTGGTACTAATATACCACTGAAAACTCTGCTCTGCGGTATAAAAAGCAAACATCCCATATACAGCCATTCTGGCTATGATGTTATCCCTGTTCATTGACGGGCTGAATACTCTGCTCCACTATCGTTGCTGAGAAACATTCCATCAATTGGCTGACCTTATCGTCTCCGTAAATCGCCTCTCTGGCGCATTGCAGACGTTCTTCAGCTTTTCGCCGCCTCCACTCAGCAGGGCTTTCCCCCTGCAATTTACCAGCTGAAATAGCTACAGACAACGACCGGTTAAAGTACGCTGAAAGAGCATCTTCTATACGTTTTCGATGGGTTTCGTTGTACAGCGTACTGCGCCTTTTATCCAACTGCAAAACCAGGGAATCCTGACGGCAGCTGATTAATTCACAATGAAAGACTAGTGTACCGGTTACCCCTCCCATGGCTAACTGACGGCATACTGATATCCAACTTCGATCATCCAGCTCTTCCAGCACAACAGCTTCGGTCAACAGGCAACGACTATCATCAAACGTCTGTAATTTTCCACGGCCATCAGACGAATATTCAGTCGCTGTTAACTCTTTTCCGCAGGATTTATAATTTTTTTTTTGCTCTGCTGCTTCCGGAACAGAATCTTCCTCTTCCGAAGAAAGTAGCTCAGAGGGAATATCAGAAAGTTCATGCTCAGAACTTTTCTCTCCCGGGTTTAACCCATTTTTTCCCAGTTCCATAGCAGGCACGGGATCAACCACAGGAGTATCTATGTAACTGTTTTCAACGCAATCATCAGCTGATGCCGTTTTGTCTTCATAGCCTTTGTTTTCATAGCTGGTTTCTGCAGATTCTAAAGAAGTTTCTTGTACCGAAACAGGAGATATTGAAGATAAATCATTTGATGGCACTGAAGCTGCTACCTCTGCATCAACAAGCTCAACCTCATTATCAGCTTCGGATAACAGAACGGGTTCCGGCTTGAAAGCCAGCATTCGTAACAGCGCCATTTCAAAACCCGCCCGTAAATCCGGTGCCAGTTGCAGGTCTTTTTTTCCGATTAATCCAACCTGATAATAAAGCTGGACATCTTCTGCTGTCATTTTTTGTGCAAGAACAGTAATTACCTCTTTATCGCCCTGACTATTATCCACAGATTGAGGAACCGCCTGAGCAATAGCAATACGATGCAAAATCGACAACAAATCATTCAATACGCTGTTAAAATCCGGAGTATGCTCGGCCAGCTGACTTACCGTCTGCAAAACCTGTTCTGCCTGTCCCGTTGCCAAGGCATGAACCATCCGCATTACCTGACCTCTGTCCACCGTTCCTAGCATCAGGTTAACATCCGTATCACCCACCTTCCCTTCCCCAAAAGAAATCGCCTGATCCGTCAAGCTCAGCGCATCACGCATACTCCCATCCGCTGCCCGGGCCAATTGCCAGAGTGCAGGCAATTCAAAAGGGACCTTTTCCTTTTTCAAAACCATGGACAAGTAGTCCACCGTGCGCTCTGGCGTCATGTTTTTTAGGCCGAACTGTAGGCAACGAGATAAAATAGTGACGGGCAATTTCTGTGGATCGGTTGTTGCCAAAAGAAATTTGACGTGAGGCGGAGGCTCTTCCAGCGTCTTTAACAGGGCATTAAAACTATGCCCGGATAACATATGCACCTCATCAATAAGGTAGACTTTATAACGCCCCCGGGTTGGCGCGTACTGCACATTATCCAGCAACTCCCGGGTGTCCTCGACTTTCGTTCGTGATGCAGCATCCACCTCAATCAGGTCTACAAAACGCCCTTCGTCGATTTCCCGACACGATGCGCATTGGCCACAAGGTGTTGAACTCACTCCTTCTTCACAATTCAGACATTTTGCCAGTATCCTGGCAATAGTAGTTTTACCAACACCTCTTGTTCCCGTAAACAGGTAAGCATGATGTAAACGACCATGATCAAGCGCATTGACCAATGCTTTCAAGACATGCTCCTGCCCTGCCAGTTCACTGAAAAAACGGGGGCGCCATTTACGTGCTAAAACCTGATAACTCATCGGTAAAACCGGATACCTTTGATGGGATGACGGATACTGTAAAGCTCTATGCTAGCGGAGAGAAGAAAAGAATGCACGAACAGCTGAACACATAACGACATATTCAGCATAAAAGGCAAAAGTATCTGAAATAAGCGAAGAAAATGACACGAAGGAGAAAAAATCACAACAAAAAAGAATGGAGACGTTCCCTGCCAGCCACACTCCGGCACATAATGTCTCTGCTACCGTTGCTCCCTTCCGGGCCTGGCGGGATTCACAGATAATTATTGCGGAGGGACCGACAGAGCCCGCCATAACTCAGATGACATATCTGAATGGCTCGTATTGTCCACCAATCAATCCGGTTCGTCAACCGGTTTCATTCCCGATATAGTGCAAAAACAGGATAAAAGTTGCATAACATTCCAACAAACTTTAGTTTTACTCTGTCATGTCCAGTAAAGCACCCGATGGACGTGTCTTTTTTGTTTATCCCTCACCATCAGAATAAAAATCATAATCATTCCAGGAGCTGTGTTAATGAGTGACACCGACTTGACTATTATTCTTACCTTTCTGATTTATCTGATTATCATGCTGGTAACAGGACTTATTGCATGGAAATATACCCAAAGTGCTTCTGATTATTTTCTGGGCGGACGATCCCTTGGCCCTTGGCCTGCTGCTTTAAGCGCAGGAGCATCCGATATGAGCGGCTGGCTCTTGATGGCATTACCCGGCTATACGTTTGTATCTGGCCTTGAATCCTTATGGATTGCCCTCGGGTTGCTGGGCGGGACATGGCTAAACTGGCTGATTGTAGCCGGAAGACTCCGTGCTTTTAGCCGCGCCGCAGATAACGCACTGACACTGCCTGAATTTTTCCGTAACCGATTTTATGACCACTCGGGCTGGATACAGATCATCACAGCTATTTTCATATTATTGTTTTTCATTTTTTACACCAGTTCAGGTCTGGTTGCCGGAGGCAAGTTATTCGAAACTGTTTTTGACATAGATTACCGATGGTCTGTGGCTATCGGCACTTTCTGCATCATCTCTTACACACTTTTTGGGGGATTTCTCGCTGTTTCATGGACCGATGTCATACAGGGGCTGCTCATGTCCGCTGCTCTACTGTTTGTGCCTATTGCAATCATTCAGTCTGAAACAGGCATCAATCACTTATTCAGTCATGTATCAGCCATCAATCCCATGTTACTGGATCCATTTACCGACATCTCCGGATCACCACTGACCAGCATTGTTATTCTATCCCTTCTAGGCTGGGGTCTCGGATATTTCGGGCAACCTCATATACTGGCACGGTTTGCCGCCATTCGCTCTGTTAAGCACGTTCCTGCCGCCCGACGAATCTCTATAATATGGACAAGCCTGTCACTGATTGGCGCTGTATTAACCGGAATGGCTGGTCTTGTTTATCTGTCAGGAAATCCGACGATTATATTGGACGATCCGGAAACGCTGTTCATGGTATTAGTGAATACGTTTTTCCATCCTGTTATTGCCGGCATCCTGTTGGCGGCAATTCTCGCTGCTATTATGAGCACAGCCGACTCACAGTTACTGGTTTCATCCTCCGCACTGGCTGAGGACTTGTACAAAACAATCTGGCGAAGGAAAGCCTCTTCAAAAGAAGTTATGGTTGTCGGCCGCATCAGTGTACTGGTCATTGCCTGCATTGCCCTGCTTCTGTCGATGAATCCGGACAGCACAGTCCTGGGACTGGTTTCTTACGCCTGGGCCGGATTTGGTGCTGCTTTTGGTCCCGTGTTAATAATTAGCCTGTTCTGGCGTCGCATGAATCGTACCGGGGCACTGACAGGAATTATTACAGGGGCATTAACGGTTGTGATATGGAAGCATCTGCCGGATGAATACGGTAGTTTATTTGCTCTTTACGAAATCATTCCGGGTTTCCTGCTGGCCTTCGCTGCCGTTATTATCGCCAGTCTCTGTAGCTGTCCTCCCTCAGAAAAAACAACGCAACTGTTCGATCAGGTTGTCCAATCCATAAAACATCCGAAATAAGAATAAGCCGTGGTCACGGACAAACCGCCACCACGGCTGCTATTAACTGGCTGTAACGGAAGACTGATGATAGTGAAATGTATGCTTGAGGCGACTGATGAATGACGCGTCACGACAGATGGTTTTTCCAGGACTATCCGATAATTTTGCTACCGGAAGGCCATCCACTTCTACCAGCTTGATCACAATATTTGGTGCTTTTTCCTGCATGTCGTTGGTTAGGTAAGTCCCAATGCCAAAGCTGATATTAACCTGGCCCTGAAAATGCCGGTAGATATTCTGAGCCGTTTCAAGATCCAGCCTGTCACTGAAAACCAGTGTTTTATCCCGCGCATCAATGCCCAATTTCCGATAATGAGAAAGCGCCTGCTCTCCCCATTCGACAGGATCACCAGAATCGTGACGCAGGCCGTCGTAAGCCTGAGCTAACTCACTATCAAAATCCCGTAAGAAAGCATCCATACTGATGGTATCCGTCAAAGCAACTCCCAGTTGCCCCCGATATTCCTGTAACCATACATGCAGAGCATCCTTCTGGCTGCTCAACAGACTGTGACCTAATACCTGATGGGATTGCAGCCATTCATGAGCCATTGTTCCTACAGGGGGTAACCCTAAGGTCCGGGCAAGATGTAAATTACTGGTACCAACAAAGAGCTGAGGAACTTCCCTAGCAAAAGTCCTGACAATATGAGCCTGCCATTTCGCAGAATAACGACGCCGCGTTCCAAAATCTACAAACCGAAAACCGGCAAGGTCTGGGGTTTTCTGCATGATACGCAGACACTCCAGTTTCTTCGACAGACAGCGCTCTCCCTTCTCCAGTGCCTCTGCACCGTAATGATTACGACAATGCAGTTCACTGATAATCGCCAACAGAAAAATCTCGAAATGGGTGATTTCCGCCCATTTCCCACTGACTTCAATTTCAAGATTTCCATGATGACTATGAATATCAACGCAGCTGGGATTCAAACGAAATTTACGCAAATAATCAATGAAATCGCCCGCTATATAAGGCAAAGAAGCCAGCCATTCCAGCTCTGCATCACTGATCGATAATGAAGCCAGCTTTTCGACTTCCTTTCTAAGAGATTGAGGGGTGACATCAAGAGGTTCCGATGCACGGTTACAAAAGGCCATTTTGCCTCGTACCCCCGGATACCGGTGCACCATGGACTGCTGCATCGTATATTTGTATAAATCAGTATCTAATAATGACTGAATAATGGGACTGCTCATTGGAAACTGTTAACCCCGTAACCCTGAAACTGTGCAGATATCATCATTTTTATCCACTTCATTGTTCTTGATCTGCTGGATGCCACTGACAGAATCAACAAACTGGGCACCTGCACATTTCATAATGTCAACAGCGCTGCGATGACTTATCGAATCAAGACTCCGGCAGGCCCCCAGATTCACAACCACACCAAAGCCAGCACTCAGTAATTGCAGAACTGTTGTCTTTACGCAAAAATCCAGTGCCAAGCCACCCACAATAACGGTTCGAATCCCACGGCTGCACAGAAACTCTATCACCCCTGTTGAACGCATTTCTGTCAGATCATGATAGCAGGCGCCGTAAGGATGGACAGTCGGCTCTACACCCTTCCAGACAAAATAATCGTATTCCATAACATCCGGAAGCCCCTCCAACAATTCAAAACCGACTGTTCCAGGAACCCCGTGTCGATTCCAGTGATAATCTGCATTCACATGGCCAGATACCGGAGTCATCTGAGGGGATTGATCCGTCGCCTCCCAAACTGCTCCTCGGGGATGCGCATCCTTCGATCCAATCCGAAGCCCAGCCAAAGCAGCTTGCCGGTTCAGCTCCCGAACAATCTCGTTTCCCCCCGGCACAGGTAATTCATTAGGACATAAAGGGGAAAAACATTTTTGTGCATCAATATCAAATGACGCAATATATTCCATGGAATCAATCAACATACTGCTATCCGAAATGACAACGTAGTGAACAAGTGACATAGTGAATAATATTCATTAACATAGTGAACACAGTTCATTAACATGTCAAGCAGACAACAGGCCTTTTATAACGTCTGATTGCAACAGGAAAACCACGTAACGCACGTAAACCCATGAACGTAAATTCAGCACTCATATCCGTTGATGTTGTTCTGTTCCGGCTCAATAAAGGAACACTCCAGATTCTGGCACAAAAACAGGTTTTCCCTGATGGAATAACTCTTTTATCTCTGCCTGCCGGACGGATTGATCCTCAAACCGATCACTGCCTTGATGATACGGCCTTACGGCATATCAATAATATTGCTCCTTTTAATGTGTCTTATTATGAGCAGGTCATTACGATCGGCAATGCCCGGCGTGACTCCAGAGGATGGTCTCTCACCGTACTTTACTATGCCCTGACCCAGAATAACGACGCAGAAAATACACCCGATAAGGCCCAATGGGTCAATCTGGTTAAAGGTCTGCCTGAAACAAGCCTCGCTTACGACCATAACCGATTAGTCCAGCAGGCATTAAAGCGGCTCTGCAATAAAGTGCAATACAGCACTCTGCCCGCTTATCTTCTGCAACAGGAATTTACCTTATCCGATATTCAGAAAGCTATTTACGCTATTCTGGGAAAAAGACCACCCATGCGTTCCATTCGTAACCGATTTTTACGGGATGACATTCTCACCAGAACCGGACATCTGCGCCGGGGCAGTAATCGGCCGGCAGCTCTTTATTACCTGAACGAGAAAGTACAGGGCAAATTGTTTGACCGGTTATACCTGTCTACACAATAAACAAAACACCTTTCTTTTCTCCTGTTTATCGGGGAATAGTCTTATTGGAAAATAGGTGCCGACAAGCAAAGCAATACTGTTCAAATCTGAATATTCTTCCAGTCAGAATAGCGTTTATGCTTTTTCAACCATCGGAGTAGTGGGGTTATAGCCAAAAAATGTATTGGGTAAATCCACGTTGTGAAAATGCAACAGATACCCGATCAATGCAAAATGATGAAGCATATGGCTGTTTGTCTGGCAAAGCAGTGATACAACAGAATACTCCACGGATTGAGGTCCTTTACCCAAATCATCAAGAACTGTTATAGCTTGATGCAAATCAAAGGAGCCCAGAGCCTGTAAATTATCCAGAATCGAATCCAGATACACCAGACCTGCTTTCTGGTCTGTTTCTGCTTTTGAATTTCTCTCCCGTTCCGTTAAATCAGCAACCGTCGTATTCATGCCGCGCAATGCACAAGAAAAAGTATCCAGAATATGGCGCATATGCTGACCAATACTACTGTAATAAGGCCCTACAACACGACTTGAAAAAACGGATGATTGCAATTGCGTATACAGCGGACGGGATCCGGAAAGATTGTCAACAATCGTTTCAATAATCTCGTGAGGCATAAAAAAACCATTTCATCTATTTATAAAGCAAAATTATTTTTGTTCGGTATTTTTACGAGCAGATTCTCCACACGCTTGTGTAGAACACATTCGCTTACTGAAAAACCAGTCGCCCAATTTATGCCGGTAAGCGGCAAACAGGGCATAACAGGCATCAGCAAGATAAGCCAACAAAGGCCAGCGCAAGGGAGCAATCACCCATCCACGCCCCACGGACGACCAAACTGCCCAAGTTGCATCAACGCCTTTTAGCATATCGCCATTACCAAGACGAACATGCAAAAATCGATCCAGTGCATCCACATCCAAATCAGGAAACCGTTCACGGAAATTCTCTGATGTAATATCCTCAAGCAATAATCGGTGATGTTGATTACGGGACTGAAGCCAGTGAACTTCTTTCATACACAAAGGACAACTGCCGTCATAAAAAAGCGTAACCGGATATACTATATTTCGTCGGTTTAGTGCCATAACACCCGCCTTGAAAAATTTCACCGCTTTCACACAACACGATCGCAGTAATCAACCAGATACATTTTAAAAACTGGAGTACAAATTCTCTCTTTCTTTAATAAAGTTATCTATCGATCTATTGAACTGTTGTTGCATACTTAAAGTACTTTCATAATCAGAAAGTCGACTTTTCAGTTCATCACCAAGACGACGCAAACTTACCAAACTCTCATCAGTTTCACTCACAATATGTTCATCACTTGCATTCTCTGGCACACCATTTCTCAGTTCAATTTCCCATCCAATATCTTCAAATATATTCAAAAGCTCTTCCATTAACCCCCAATCCAGATCAGACGGCAGTGACTGCCGGAAGTTATTACGCCAAAACATCGGGGTTTTTCCTGATTCAATATCTTCCAACGTATCGTTAGGAACAACAACCTCCTCTCTCTTTGAAAGCAGTGTAAGAGAATGTTCAGACTTTATAAAATAGCTCCCTCCCATCATGGACGAAAACGTTTTAACTACATAATCAAATAATGATTTATTTTTCTTCCCTGATGCTGAAGAAAGATGATTTTCCGGTAACGAAGGCTTTACTTTATGCAGTTTCCTTCCTTTATAAAACCCCGATGAAGGATGAGCATTCTGACTGGTACTGTCTGAAAGCCCCTTATCATTGCTATAACCTGAAAGATCTTTTGATCCAATTCCATTTGTATCCGACACAGTAAATCCTGCTTTTAACCATTTTATTTAAAACTAGCAGAACTTCATAACACAATAAATAAAAAAGCAGCCTAACCGTAACCTGACTGCCTCTAGGGGGCTGTTGATGTTTTCTTTGTAGGCTTGAGAAAGGCTCACAGGTTCGTATTATTGCAGTTCCTACGCAACATAATAAGAACCTGTTATGCCCCGCCTCATGCTCAGTGACGAGCACTGGTTAAAGCTCCAGCCAATGTTCAAGCAAGTCCGTATAAATAACAAAAATAACAAGCCTAATCTCAAGATCTCCGT
>NSIT01000088.1_pt1 | contig 14235 bp, 11 predicted proteins | sample 1450681 | NCBI WGS metagenome assembly NSIT01 (sample SAMN07455404, study PRJNA386592) | invertebrate metagenome | isolation source: Endozoicomonas-like sequences binned from scallop gill tissue | host: Pecten maximus | place: United Kingdom: Lyme Bay MPA | collected 2013-06-01
AGCGCTTTCAGGTGAGGGGCGAGCAACAGGTCAGGAACCCTATTTTTGCTGCTGTCTTTGGGGATACCTGACTTCAGGCAATGAAATTATCGGAGCATTTACAGCGTTAGGAAAGATGCCCTCAAAGCAAAGAGGCTACTTGGGATTTCATAAAAAGCTTCTCCGAAGGAAAAGAATGGTTGAGGCTATTTTTTGTCAGAGCTGCCAATGCGTAAGTACTACATTAATAACTTGAATATGCTATAAAAAACAGTGATTACCGTATAAACACTCCATCAGTATCGATAATCACTGTTTTTATTCTATCAATCCATATTATCCAGAATATCTTGCGCCTCCTGCTTCTGAGCTTCCGTTCCCTGCTCAGCGACTTCTCCCAGAATATCACGGGCGCCTTCCGTATCTCCCATATCCAGATAAGCCTGCGCCAAGTCAATTTTCGTAGCCACTTCATCTTCATCAGAGAGAAAATCCATATCTTCGCTATCCAGTGCCTCTTCGAGACCGGACATACTTTCGCGAACCATTTCTTCTCCCAGCTCACTGTCTTCTCCCGGGAACATCACGCCGTTATCTGTACCAGGCTCATCTCCCTTATCGGCTTCATCTTTATCATTACGACCCAGTGACAGGTCACTGACATCAAAAGCCAGACCGTCATCGTCATCATCCGATTGGGGAACTTCTGTTTTGTTAGTAACTTCTTTTAATTGAGGCTCAGGTTCAAAAGCCAGCCCGTTATCAGCGTCATCTTCTGCATCCGGTATGAAAGATTTTTTATCGGGTTTGGTCGATTCTGTTAAATCCAGATTCAAGGCTTCAGTTTCTTCTGATGTATTATCCGCCTCAGCGTCCAAGTTAATATCCAGATCAACCCCGGTATTGACCGAACCAACCGATTCTGACGACTTTTCTGCTGACGCGGGAATATTTTTATCGTCAACTATTTCTTCCGAAAAGGCATCCGGATCAAAACGCACTTTCAGCCGTTCCGCATGTTCCCACAACTCGGGCATATTAACTTTATCAATATCAGCACGCAGAGCTTTAAACCCTTTAAGGTCGTGGTCATCCGCATACACTTCCAGTAATTTTTTCTTTAAATCCAGCCTTTCCGGATTTTTATTGATGGCTTTATGCAACAAATCAACAGCCTGATTAAAACGACCAATTAATAACCAACTGCTCTTTATGTGTTTCACGAAATTAATTTACAGAATAAACAGTGTCTTTTGTAGGTGTTTATGGATATTAATATTTGACAAGTCCAAAGCGACGTTCATTATCATCGGGATATTTTTGTCTATAGGCGACAATATCAGTAATGAAAGCCCTGAATGATCTGAATATATTTGTAGATACAGCGAAGCAAGGCAGTTTTTCAAAGTCTGCCAACTTGCTTGATATAACCCCGGCAGCGGTTAGTGCTGCTATCAAGCGTCTGGAAACGCAAATTGGTTTTCCGTTATTTGTCCGTTCAACCCGGAGTTTAAGGCTCACCGATGAAGGTGCTATCTTCCTGGATAAAGCATCCAGAGCTATTGCCTTGATTCAGGATGGTATTGACCAAATAGCTGAGGGCAGGGGAGAGCTGGCAGGGAAACTCTACCTGTCTGCACCATCAGACTTTGGGCGTAATTTGCTCCTTGACTGGGTTGATGAATTTACTATGGAGCACCCCAGGGTATCCGTTAAGATGGAATTATCTGATAGCTTTGTGGATATGTATGCCAGGCCTGTGGATATTGCTATCCGCTATGGAGAGCCTACAGAGTCAAATCTTATTGCGATCCCTTTATGCAGTGGAAATTTCAGGGTTGTATGTGCCTCTCCTGACTATTTGATTAAGAATCCGGTGCTGGACTCACCTGCTGATTTACAAACACAGAACTGCTTATGCTATATGTTATCTGACTTGCACTACAATAAATGGACATTGACCAAGGGTGACGTCACAGAAAGTGTTACTGTTATGGGCAACCCTTCTGCTAACGACGGTGACATTATTCGCAGACTGGCATTAAAAGGCAGAGGCATTGCTTATAAATCGTTAATGGATGTGAGCCAGGATATTATTGAAAAAAGGCTTGTGCCTCTGTTTCCTGAATGGACTGGAGATGCTGCTCCTCTTTATATGGTATGCCCTGACCGTCGCTTGTTTAGTCCGGCAGTTCGTAAATTTCAGGAATTTCTGCGAAAAAGGTGTAATGAGCAGCATAAAAAGACAGTAGCCGTATTAAATTCTGAATACGGTAAAAATCTAAACTAACCCGCGCCGACTAAGAAAACGCATGTTTTCTGGATCTTTAATCGGCACAGTTTCCTCTCGTTCCCAGCGTCCCGAGTGTGTCGCAAAAGCTATTTTGATTAACCACGGAGATACAAAGGCACGGAGATTTATTGTTTAAAAATAAAACAACTCTGTGCCTCCGTGGTGAAAAAAAGGAAGCAAGCTCACCTTGTGAATTTCGCATTAAGTTTTGCGACATCCTCTCCCCGCTGGGAACGAGTCCAGGAGACTGAATCTGTCAAACTCTAGTTATAATAATTTTCTTCCAACCAGTCGCTTGTGGCTTCATCCAGTGTTTTTTCACTACAATCAACAATATTGTCTATTTCCGAGACAATCTGATTAGAGAACCTTAATTGATCCAGTTTCTCTATTTGGGAGGGAGTGAGAAGATCGGTTTTATCATCACGAAGCAGAAGTACGGCACGATCCACAATACCTAATAATCCCTTGGGTTCTTCCAGCTCTCTAATGGTATAGCGAGCATGCAGGAATTGTGGCCACCAAAGAGGCACAATAACCCATTCATTTTTTTCAACGGCTGTTTCGAATGCATTGACACAGTCTTCTTGTGTACCTGTAAAGAACTGATAGCCAGCATCCGTAAGTCCGTATTGTTCCATCATGGCTATGGAAAAGCGTGTAATGCCAGCACCCGATCCTATACCCTGAATTTTTTTATTGAAACGATCTGCGATTTCTGGATGGATCAAATCCCTGACAGATTTTACGGTTTCAGAAACATAGTCAGGAACTCCCCACAGCGCATAGGGTTCATAGTGCAGCCCAAGCTCATGAAGTTTGATTTTTTGCTCAGTGTTATTTTTGTAAGCGCCGTGGCTTGAGGGTAGCCATGCTGAAGACAGCATATCAATTTCACCAGAAGTCAACCGTTCAAAGTTTTCTACATGTGGTGCATAAAGGCGCTTTACGTTATGACCCATTCTTTCAAGAATATGGGTAATAAGGGAGCCTGTTACTCTATGGAATGATAAATCGGTTATACCCAGCGTAATATCGCTCATAATAATGCCTTTGCCATCAACGATTAATTTTAATTAAGCCAGAAGGGAAATATTGGTTTTTGAACTTTGAGATTGAAGCCAGGTATCCAGCTTTTTGCCCCAGTTGATGCTCGGTTCTGAATATAAGCCACGGAGAATGGAAAATATTATGGCCTGTTCAACTAAAGACAGCGTTGATTGACCATTCTGGATGCTTAACAGTTGAAAAGCCCTTTCAACCAATGGGTTAACTTGTTTGACGATGATGTCGGTGTTTTTTAGCAAATTGTCGAAGTTTAATTCAGAGGTTTCCTTTTTTTGCCGCCACTCTGTCCGACTCTGTTCTGTATGAAACTCTTTTAAAGTAAGATTTACCCAGCGAGGGTAGCCAATTTTCTGAAGCAGGGGGAATGCATCACTTTGCCAATTACGAACGGCTTCAGAAACAACGACTGTCTGGTCTTGCTGTTTTTCACGCAGAAAACCGGCAATAATGTCCATGCTTTCAGCTTTAGCTACATCACCGTTCAGCAAAATGGGAACCGATTTTTTGCCAATCAGAGTCGTTGGTGTTTGTTCGTCATGGTAGTCCAGAATGTTAATATTCAGGTCTATGTCAAGCATTCCGGCCACATAGCGGACTCTGGCACAAAAAGGGCAGTGCTCGTAAATATAAAGCTTCATAGGGTTTCAGGTATTTTGTTAAATTACAAAAAGTCTTACTCCCCACTATTGCATCGCGGGGAGTAAATTAGAGGAGATGAATTTAAGCCGATAATATTTCAAGTGCGATATGCACTCGTTTACCATAGTCAGGATCACATTGAGTAAATAGTTCAATCATCCGTTTTTGGACGTCTTTTGTAGATGACTCAAGGGCACCAGCAATGTTCTCGCTGAGTTGAACTTTCTGGTCTTCAGTCATCAAACGGAATAAATTACCTGCCTGAGTATAGTTATCCTCATCTCTGCTATCGTGTGCTTTTACCCAGGCATTTTCCTCAAGAGGCATTGCGGGTTCTGCAATATCAGGCCTCGGTTTGGGAGCATCTGTTTGATTGTTAGGATAAAAATTTATACTGGAATCTTGATTATGACCTGAGTAAGGGCAAGTAGATCCAACAGCCATAGCGCCGTCACGCTGATAATGATGAACAGGACATTTCGGGCGATTAATAGGAAGCTGTTGATTATTTGCACCAATCCGGTAACGCTGGGCATCGGCATAAGCAAACAGGCGAGCCTGTAGCATTTTATCAGGAGATACTCCTACGCCAGGCACGAGGTTGCTGGGTGCGAAAGCAGCCTGTTCAGTTTCCGCAAAAAAATTATCAACATTACGGTTCAGCTCAAGCTGTCCGATTTCTACTAACGGGAAATCAGAGTGGGACCAGACTTTAGTAAGGTCGAATGGATTAATGGAATAACCTTTGGCCTCATCTTCAGTCATTACCTGAATTTTTACTGCCCAACTTGGAAATTCTCCGCGATCAATGGCACCGACCAAGTCTGCCTGCATGCCATTGGCAGGCATCTCTCCAGCCTCCTTGTTAGTCAATGTTTCAATGCTCTGGTTGGTTTTAAAATGCCATTTTACCCAGTAACGTTGTCCATTTTTATTCCACATACTGAGAGTGTGTGAGCCGTAGCCATTGATATGTCTCAGGGATTTGGGAATGCCCCGATCTGACATCAAAATAGTGATTTGATGGAGAGACTGAGGATTATTGACCCAAAATTCAAATTGATTGGCTAAATTCGGCAGATTGGTCCTGGGGTCTTTTTTCTGGGAGTGGATAAAATCTGGGAATTTAGAAGGATCTCTGAGGAAGAATACGGGTGTGTTATTACCTACAATATCGTAGTTGCCTTCCTCAGTGTAAAAGCGTACAGAAAAGCCTCTGACGTCGCGAGCATAATCACCGGAGTCTTGTCCGCCAGCTACAGTGGAAAAGCGCATAAAAACATCTGTTTTTTTATTCTGTCCCTTGAGAAAAGGGGCAATAGTAAAATCAGATAAGTCTTTGGTCAGAGTAAACGTGCCATGTGCTCCATAACCCCGCGCATGTACGACACGTTCCGGAATACGCTCACGATTAAAATGAGCCAGTTTTTCAAATAGACGATAGTTATCAAATGTTAGGGGGCCACGACTCCCTGCACTGATACTGTTATCATCATCGGGTATAGGAGCACCATTGCCAGTGGTTAAATTTTTTTCAGTATTCATTTCAGACGCTTCTTTGCAGTTGTGCTATTTGTTGGATAAAATTGCTGTTTTGATAAATTGTTGCTCTGCCTCGCTCCTATGGTGGGAGCGGTAGAAGCGAGCACTATTTATTGATAGGAAATGGCAATTTTCCCGATTGAAGAACCACTTTCAATTCGTTGATGGGCTTCCCTGAGTTGTTCCGCTCCAAACCCTTTAATAGTCTCAGTAAGGGTGGTCTTGATTCGTCCGGCATCAATAAGATTTGCCAGTTGTGTCAAGATATCCTGCTGCCTTTGCAAATCATCAGTGTTATAGAGTGAGCGGGTAAACATCAGTTCCCATACAAAACCCACTGACTTGCCCTGCAGTTTACTCAGGTCAATACCCTCATCAAATTCTACAATAGAGCCAATCATTCCCTGAGGGGAAATCAGTTCAACCATTGCATCCCAGTGCCCTTTGGTATCAGCCACATTGAAAATATAGTCGACGTGTTCGAAACCAAGTTCTCTCACTGAGTTGACCAGGTCGCGATGATTCGCTACATAGTCTGCTCCCATTTCCTTAACCCACTGACTGGTTTCAGGCCGTGAAGCTGTTGCAATAACGGTAAGATTTGTCATCTGCTTGGCTATCTGTGTGGTGATAGAGCCTACACCGCCAGCACCCCCAATAATGAGTAAGGCTTTCCTTTCAGTTGGGGTGATCTTTAAACGGTCAAACAAGGCTTCCCAGCCGGTTAGCCCTGTCAGAGGCATGACCGCTGCTTCTGCATCGCTCAGGCTGGCTGGAGCCAGTGCAGCAACCCGATAATCTACAGCCTGATACTCTGCGTTAGCTCCCTGTCGGGTAATATCACCAGCGTAGAAAACTCGGTCACCCGGTTTAAATCCTTCAACTTTTTTGCCGGTGGATTGAACAGTACCAACGGCGTCGTATCCCAGAACCCTGGGATTTTCCAGTGTCTTATGGTCAGCGGCACGAACACGAATTTTTGCATCGGCCGGATTAATTGAAGTAGCACTGACCTTTACCAACAGATCATTGTCTGTTATCTCTGGAACCGCTGTATTGAAATCAAAAAGACTTTCAGGGTTATCAATAGGTAGTGACTGAGTAAAGCCAATGGCTTTCATTGTTTCAGATGTAGACATACTTATGACCTTTAAACTTTCAATATATTAATTCTGGAAAAACTTGATAATCAACCAATAAAGTCAAGTGATCGATGTCGGATAAATTCCACTAAATTTTTGCTTTTCTGTGCAAATTCTTGAATCTGTTGACTGGCACGGTGTTGGTCCAGACTTTTTTCTGAACACCAAATCTCTTCGATGACAAACAGGCCTTTACTTCCCATTTCATAATAAAGTTCGTATTGACAGCATCCCTGCTTTTGTCTGACGGGTTCCAGCAGGTTAATTAGCAGTTCTTTTAACTGCTCTTGATAACCTGGCTGAGCCTGTATCTCTGTTAGTAAACGAACCATGATTAGTACTCAGTGATAATTCGCTCTTCAGGCCAGCGTGCAGGCCAGCGTGATTTAGGCAGGGTGGAATTGAAGTCCGTTACACTATGGTAACCGAGGGAAACAATAACCAGGCTGCTATGGCCTTTTTCCTTTAACCCAAAGTTTTTATCCAAAATAGCAGAATCAAACCCTTCAATGGGAACTGCATCAATACCCATAGTGGATACGCCAAGCAGTAAAGAGCCGAGATTAAGGCAGACTTGTTTTGCCATCCAGTGGTTAACATCTTTGAGTTCATCGCGATGCATGTTGACAAAGTATGACCGGCCCTTGTGTTGGGCTGCTTTATTTTCCTGTATAGCAAGCCGGCCATCATGGTTTTCCGTTTCGAGTAACTCGGAGAGATAGTGTTCATCGATACCCGTTTTTCCGCATAAAACCAATACTAAGGATGCGTCCAGTACTTTGCGCTCATTGAATGAATAAGCACCTTGGATGGATTCCGCTACCCGCTTTCTGCCTTCATCAGATTTGGCTAAAATAAAGTGCCATGGCTGAACATTAGTACTGGATGGACTGAAGCGAACCAGCTCCTTAATGGCCTGAATCTGCTCCTCGGAAATAGATTTATTAGGGTTAAAAACCTTGGTGGCATAACGAGTCTTGGCATTTTCAAGAATGAGCATAATTCTCTCAGCAGTTATTACCTGATCGGGTGATGCGTTATTTATGAACTAAGAGGCTTTTCCGAAAGGCTCGTAACTATGGGCTTCATAGTCGGTATAACCTTTTTCTGATCCGCCGAAGAGGGTTGATTGATCAAGCTCTGCGAGAGGAAGGCCACTTTGAAAACGTTCTACCAGATCGGGGTTAGCAATAAATGGACGGCCAAATGCCACCAAGTCAGCATAGCCAGCATTTAATATGGAATTCGCACGTTCCATATCATATTTTCCCGCCACAATAATGGCATTGCTGAATACCTTCCGAAGATCTTTTCGAAACCGAAGTGGAATCGTGGGTGCGTCATCCCAATCGGCTTCTGAAAGGTGTAGATACGCTATATCACGTTTTTGCAGTTGCTTTGCGCTTTCAAGAATGGTTGGCACAATATCCGGGCAATCCATATCTTTAAAGGTAATAAAGGGAGCTAAGCGTACACCCACTTTTTTTGTACCAATCGCTTCAATAACGGCATCTACAACCTCTAATAAAAAGCGGATGCGATTTTCACGATTGCTGCCGTATTCATCGGTTCGATGATTGGAGTTTGTCCTGAGGAACTGGTCAATCAGGTATCCATTGCCACCATGGATTTCAACACCGTCGAAACCAGCCTTTACTGCTTTTTTTGCAGCATCAGCAAAATCAGCAACTACCCGCTTAATATCATCTTTAGTCATAGCTCGGGGAGTTTCACAGGGAATCATTTGTCCCTGACCATGTTCATCAGCAATCCACACTTTTGTATCAACAGGCTTAAGTGCTGATGGAGCTAATGGTGGCTCACCGTTTTGAAAAACAGGATGGGAAACTCGGCCAACATGCCAGAGCTGAGTGAATATATTTCCTTCTTTATTATGTACGGCACGGGTCACTTTCCTCCAACCTTCTACCTGGGCGTTGGTGTGAACACCGGGGGTGAAAGAATAGCCCTGGCTATCGTCAGATATCTGGGTGGCTTCCGTAATGATAAGTCCGGCGCTGGCTCGCTGAGCATAGTATTCAGCCATCATATCATTTGGAATATTGCCTGGCTGGGATGAACGGGCACGGGTCATGGGTGCCATGGCAACCCGGTTTTTAAGAGAGATGTCTCCTAATTCAGAATTTTTAAATAATAGGCTCATAAATTTGCTCTTTTACCTGAGAGATACTCTGACTGTAATGTGGATAAGGCAAACTCTACCTAATTAATGGCAAGGGAAAAACAGGCTGATTGTTGAAGGTTTTTCAAAAAAAAATTGAAAATGCTTCAATGGTTTCCCTGTTTTTCTTAATGAATAACCCGACTACTATTTTTTAAGCGCTGAGCACTTTTTAATTTATTGGCTAGTTAAGTAACCGGTAACCATCACATTGCATCAGCCTCAAAGTTGTTACTTATCCCGTTTTGGAAATCATATTTTATGTCTCGTTCTGACCGTATACCTTTACAGGTATGGATTTTGACGCTGGCAGCCTTTGCTATTGGTACAGCAGAATTCGTGATTGCAGGTATTCTTACTGATGTGGCTGATAGCCTTAATATTACCAATGGCCAGGCCGGTAATATGATTACTGCCTATGCCCTGGCTATTGTGGTTGGTGGCCCTTTTTTACCCCTTTGGCTTGCACGTTATGAGAAGCGTAAAGTGCTTTTGGGGTTGATGGCGTTATTTATAGTTGGCAATCTGATCTCAGCGTTTAGTTCCAGTTACTATGTGCTATTTAGCCAGCCGGGTATTTTCGGGCTTAACCCAGGGTCCTTTTTATGGCATTGGAGTCACTCAACAGCATTTACAGCGTTAGGAAAGATGCCCTCAAAGCAAAGAGGCTACTTGGGATTTCATAAAAAGCTTCTCCGAAGGAAAAGAATGGTTGAGGCTATTTTTTGTCAGAGCTGCCAATGCGTAAGTACTACATTAATAACTTGAATATGCTATAAAAAACAGTGATTACCGTATAAACACTCCATCAGTATCGATAATCACTGTTTTTATTCTATCAATCCATATTATCCAGAATATCTTGCGCCTCCTGCTTCTGAGCTTCCGTTCCCTGCTCAGCGACTTCTCCCAGAATATCACGGGCGCCTTCCGTATCTCCCATATCCAGATAAGCCTGCGCCAAGTCAATTTTCGTAGCCACTTCATCTTCATCAGAGAGAAAATCCATATCTTCGCTATCCAGTGCCTCTTCGAGACCGGACATACTTTCGCGAACCATTTCTTCTCCCAGCTCACTGTCTTCTCCCGGGAACATCACGCCGTTATCTGTACCAGGCTCATCTCCCTTATCGGCTTCATCTTTATCATTACGACCCAGTGACAGGTCACTGACATCAAAAGCCAGACCGTCATCGTCATCATCCGATTGGGGAACTTCTGTTTTGTTAGTAACTTCTTTTAATTGAGGCTCAGGTTCAAAAGCCAGCCCGTTATCAGCGTCATCTTCTGCATCCGGTATGAAAGATTTTTTATCGGGTTTGGTCGATTCTGTTAAATCCAGATTCAAGGCTTCAGTTTCTTCTGATGTATTATCCGCCTCAGCGTCCAAGTTAATATCCAGATCAACCCCGGTATTGACCGAACCAACCGATTCTGACGACTTTTCTGCTGACGCGGGAATATTTTTATCGTCAACTATTTCTTCCGAAAAGGCATCCGGATCAAAACGCACTTTCAGCCGTTCCGCATGTTCCCACAACTCGGGCATATTAACTTTATCAATATCAGCACGCAGAGCTTTAAACCCTTTAAGGTCGTGGTCATCCGCATACACTTCCAGTAATTTTTTCTTTAAATCCAGCCTTTCCGGATTTTTATTGATGGCTTTATGCAACAAATCAACAGCCTGATTAAAACGACCATGGGCTATACAGATTTCCACTTCTCGTAATGGGTCATCTTCTGTATCTGACGTTGCCGACGCACTCACCTCTCCCACATTTTCCACATCGACCGCCTCAACAACTACAGGCTGTTTCAGTTCTCCTGTCGTTCTTTTACGCCACAGCTTAACCAGCCACTGACCTATACCTGAGATAGATTGTCTCACGGTTTTAAATAAAGAAGGTTCGGCAGGATCATCGGAAAGTACTTCAACGTAGGTACTCTCAGCGTTTTTTAATACTCTGCTTTTTTGTTTGGAAAGAACAAGGCCTATTCCCAAGCCAATGGGAAATAATAACCAGAGCAGCCACGACCATTTTCCTGTATCAGAAGTATGATTAAATATCGCCGCTTCTTTTTCAGAATCAGGCTTTTGTTGCTTATTTAGGGCTTTTTCCAACAATACGGTTAATTCCGACTGCAGAAGCTTCCGATCATCTTTCTCTTCTACCTGCCGGCTAATATTTTTTAACTGACTATCTAGTGATTGTAGGTTGCCTTTCAGCTCCCTATTCTCTCTGGCAATGAAATCCATTTTTTCACGGGTAATCTGTAACTCATGCTCAAGGGCCTGATGTTGGCTCCCACCCGAATTTTTCTCCTGTACACTCTCGATAATATCTCCCGGAGAGGCAGAAACTGGCTCCGACCCCGTAACAGACTTTTGCTCTGTATGGGAGATGGGAATCTTGCGTTTTTCCGGATATTTCTGTGCCGGAATATCCGGAGACATCATCTCATAGGAGGAAATACTGGTCGAAGGTTTCCAATTCCGGGAGTGTTTAGCTGTCTCCCATAACGCCCGGTTCTGGCTGACCCTCTCTATATCTTTTGAGGTAGGCATAATTAATACCACATCTCGTTCAAGCCGGTTCATATCCCCTTCAATAAAGGCGCCGGGATTAAGTCGGTGAATAGCCACCATGGTTTGCTGAATGCCAAATTTTTTACCGGGTTTCAGATCTCGGGCTATCACCCAGAGGCTATCATTAGGCTTTACCCGATAAATCAGTCGCTGCGATAGTGCTGGAACAGGATTATTAGCGTAGACTGACACATCACTGCCGGCAGGAATTTCTATATCGTCTGTCACGGAAACAATGGCGTTCGGATCTTGCTTATCCTGACGATTTTTAAAGGTATGACTTTCTAACTGATGCTTTTTCGGTACATTGATATAGGCAGAGTGTTCAGACGGGACATCTTCATCCTGCCACGAATTGATAACAGAGCTGCCACTGCGGGACGGTGGATCTAAAAGAACCGTATATTCTTTAAATAATCGACCTTTAGGCCAACGTACATCTACCAGAAAATTAAGATAGGGTTCCTGCACTGGAGCGGAGCTAGTAACCAAAATGACCGACTGCCCTTCAGGTTTAACCTGAACAAGAAATCGCAATTGCCCAAGATTCGGGATTCTTGAAATACCCGCCCGTATAAAATCCTTTTCTGATGCAAGAAAAGAGGTGATATCTTCAGCGGACAGGCCATCCAGTTGCTGTAAGGGAATCTCAGCCTGGAGGGGCTGATTCAACCCTGATTTAACAATAATATCACCCAAGCCTAATCCATAGGCTTGATGAAATAGAAGCGTCCCTGTCACTGCCATTGCTACGAAAAGTGTACGCAATCGCATGCCAAATTCCTGTTCAAAACACCAGACAGCTGCTCAATGGGGTAAATGACTCATAACTGCCTGACTTTACACAAAGTAATACAACAGCTTTCACTATTACCGCGTATAAAAAATGCAAAAACAGGCAAGACCTTTTGTTACGTTATCATTATAAAAAGTCGTTTATCAATCTTTGCGCTGTTTTCACCATCATACGAGTCACCATACGTTGTGTATCTGTCACCACATAACATCCCACATGACGGGAAGAACCAGCCTGATGACGCAAACGGGCAACAATAAAATTATCTTCACCGGCAGCATCTTCAACTGTTGCCACACCATCGTCTGGCATAATAGTAAGATTGTCACAGGCTTTCAGGGTTATTCGAAGATTGTCCAGATCAATATCGTTATCTGCTTTTGCCCTGAAAACCACACTATCACCATAAAAAACCGGTGCTGTCAGTACATCAATACACATAACGGCTGGATTCCCACGCTCACCCATTCGCAACTCTTGCTCAATTCGCTGCTCTTCTTCAGAAGAACCGTCAGAGCTCACTGGCTGATCACCATCCGGAATCATATTATAAGCAATACGATGATGATAAACGGTATTCTCTGCCGGTCGCCCGTTCAACAGGCTGACGGTTTGTTCCCGCAGGGAATCCAACCCTTTCTGTCCCGCATTAGAGACAGACTGACATACCGTCAACCCGATCTCCTTCAGGCAAGAATGTTGTTGTAGCGCTGATACTAAAGAGCTTAACGCAGAAGCAACAGTCACGGGAAAAACCAGTTGTCGATGAGACAGCGCCTCTTGAAGCTGATCCACAGGGCAACTTTCTGACGTAATATAGTTGCTTTCAGATTTAACGGTTTCCAGTGACGCATCAAAAACCAGAGAACCCGCTTCCACGGCCTGCTCTGAAATAATACGGTTTTCTTCGCTTCTGTAAGGCAGGAAAGTCAAATCGGCATCCGCAAAATTAAACGCAGCGGGTTCCAAAACGTCAATGTCCTCTCCCTGAAACTCAACAGAAGCACCTTTCTTAGCACCTGTTTCCAATGCATAAAGCGTTCCTACCGGAAACTTTTTCTCGGCCAGCGTATCCAGCAACACTTGGGCAGACAAGCTTGTAGCAGAGCATACTGCAATATCATATCGCCGACTCATCCATTGTACCTCGAAGGTTATCGCTTAAAAGACCGGACTTTAATCAGCCAGTCGTAAGACTGCAACTGCTTTTCTCCATCACCAACAAGTTCTACCAGAAGATTCAGCAAAAGGATGCCCTATAATGGATTCCTATTCAAAGTATGTAAACTAACGACCAGGTATCAGAGATAGTGATACCTCAGAAAACTCAGCGACAAAAAGAACAACCCGACCACATAACAGGTTCAAAGACACCGATATTACTCAGATTGAATTTTTGCAGACAAGGAGGGTTTCTCTCTCCATTGGGGCGGCATAAATAAAAAACCTAACCGTTGACGCCAGGAATCCGCTTGGCGTGCATCCCGAAACATAGCCCGCCACTCATGGAAATTTAATGTCAGGATATTATAGCTGTTAACCGGTTTGGGAATACCGTAATTAACCGGCGCCGCCTCCGGCTCAAAAGTCCCGAATATCCGGTCAAAAATAATAAGGATACCGCCGTAATTTTTATCAATATATTCCCGATTTCGACCATGATGAGCCCGGTGATGACTGGGGGTATTAAAAACAAATTCAAACCAGTCGGGTAAGCGCCGGATTGCCTCAGTATGGACAAAATACTGATAGGCCAGATTGACGGCCAGGGCCAGCATGACCCACCGAGGCTCAAACCCGAACAGTATCAGTGGCACCCAGAAAAAGTGGCTGGCATTCAGGGTATACGTCAAGCTTTGTCGCATAGCAGTACTCATATTCATGGTTTCACCGCTGTGATGCACAACATGAGCACACCAGAACCACCGCACCCTATGACTTACCCGATGAAACCAGTAATAAAAAAATTCCATAAGTACAAATAACAAGGGTATAGTCAAGATA
>NSIT01000089.1_pt1 | contig 14189 bp, 10 predicted proteins | sample 1450681 | NCBI WGS metagenome assembly NSIT01 (sample SAMN07455404, study PRJNA386592) | invertebrate metagenome | isolation source: Endozoicomonas-like sequences binned from scallop gill tissue | host: Pecten maximus | place: United Kingdom: Lyme Bay MPA | collected 2013-06-01
TAACCAGTCAGTGGAGCCATGTCTTAACTTTTGTATTCATCCTTTAGATTTTCTATCTTTATGTTAAAGATATATGTTTTAACTGTCTTATTTCATTGAATCAAAAAAGCTACTCCAGCCTCACTTCATAAATATTATCAGGAGCTTCATAATATGGAGTCTTGTCAAAGCAAAAAACGGCAAAGAAGTTTTCCTACCGCATTTACTATTTTATTTATTATTACGCTGATTGCAATTGCTTTAACATGGATTATTCCTGCGGGTTCCTACTCTAAATTATTTTATGATTCAGCAAGCCAGCAATTACAAGTGACAACGCCTACGGGAACCGTTGATAAATTACCTGCCAATCAAAAATCTCTTGATTCTTTAGATGTGCATATTGACATTGGCCAGTTTACTAACGGCAGTATTCGTAAGCCTATTGCAATTCCCGATACTTATGAGCAACTGCCTCAATCTCCTATGGGAATAGAAGATATTGCCGTGAGTATGGTTCAGGGAACCATAGAAGGTGCTGATATTATTGTTTTTATTCTGGTATTAGGGGGGTTAATTGGCGTCATCAAAAAAACCGGAGCCTTTAATGCAGGATTAATTGCGCTGTCCCGAAAAACCCAGGGTAAGGAATTTATGTTTGTTGCCATGGTTTCTGTATTAATGGCAATAGGTGGCACAACCTGTGGATTGGAAGAAGAAGCGGTGGCTTTTTATCCGATTCTGGTGCCTGTTTTTCTGACGTTAGGGTACGATGCCATCATCTGTGTAGGAGCTATATTCCTGTCATCATCTATCGGCACTGCTTTTTCTACCATCAATCCTTTTTCTGTCGTTCTTGCTTCTAATGCTGCTGGTATTTCTTTTATGGAAGGCATTGGAGTGAGGATTTTTGGTCTTGCAGTTGGCATTGTTTTTGTTCTGGGGTATTTGTACTGGTATGCAAAAAAAATAAAGGCAGATCCTACTTTTTCCTATACCTATAGAGACCTGGATGCTTTTAAAGCCCGCTATCTTAGTGATGGTAGCCATACTCAAGATATTCCCTTTACCCGACGCCGTAAACTGATCTTATTCTTGTTTGCCATTGCCTTTCCCATGATGATTTGGGGAGTTACCAGTGCAGGCTGGTGGTTCCCTCAAATGGCCGCTTCTTTCCTGTCTATTGCCATTATCATTATATTTATTTCAGGCCTTCATGAAAAAGATGCACTGGAAGCTTTTACCCAGGGCGCATCTGAGCTGGTTGCTGTGTCACTGATTATCGGTATGGCCCGTGGTGTCAATATTGTCCTTGAGAACGGGATGATTTCAGATACGATTCTGGCCTACGCGTCACAAATGGTTTCTGGCATGGAAGGCAGTGTGTTTGCTGTTTCCCAGTTGATTGTCTTTTTCTTCCTTGGACTGATCGTGCCGTCTTCTTCCGGCCTGGCGGTTTTGTCCATGCCTATTATGGCTCCCCTGGCTGATACGGTTATGATTCCCAGGGATATTGTGGTGTCTGCTTATAATTGGGGTCAATATGCTATGTTGTTCCTGGCTCCTACAGGACTGGTTCTTGTAACACTGCAAATGCTGGGTATTCAGTATGACCGGTGGATCAAGTTTGTGTGGCCGGTTGTCGTTTTCATGTTGTTGTTTGGTGCCGCTTTGTTAGTGGGGCAGGTGATGATGTTGGATTAAATCCTGCATAGACAACTCCCCAGTTTAGCTGGGGAGTTTTTTCAGAAACCCCGTCATGCTAAAACACGTATTTATCAGTTTAGAAAAATCGTAAGAATCAGCGTTTTTTTATTCTTGCTGAAGCTCTCTGTTCATCCCTGTCACTGACGCTTTCCATCTGGTGCATTTTTTCCTGTACTGTCTTTAGCTGCGACTGTAGGTGTTTGATAGAGCGGTTTATTGATCTGAGGCTTCCGTTTTTCTTGCCTCCCTGAATATCTGCTCTTTGTTGTTCATGGTGCGCCAGAGATTCAAACAGATGAATATGTTCAGATTGCAGTTCTGCAAAGGATAGTTTTTCCGGATGAAAAAACGGATGAGTAAGCACTTCCTGGGCGCTTGGGCGAGCGTATGGGTCTGTATTCAGCATATCTTTTAACAATGATTTTGCTGCATGAGACAGTTGAGGGCCATTATGGATGGATTGTATTAACCGGCTATGTTTTGTGTTATCAAAAAAAAGATGGCCGTTTGTATCTTGGGATATTAAATCAGCCCTCTTCTCTGCTAATAGCTCATACATAACAACGCCCATGGACCAGATGTCTGCTTTCAGATCCTGCCCTCTATTATTGTACGCTTCCGGGCAGATATAACTCGGCGAACCTGAACAGTCAGTCAATATTTCCCCGGGAGATAATTTCTGGGCTATGCCGTAATCTGTCAGGCAAACCTGTCCCCTGTGATCCATCAGGATATTATCCGGTTTGATATCCCGGTGAATGATGTTGTTGTCATGGTTTTCCCTAATCTGGCGAAGAATCTGTCTTCCGAAATTTCTGGCCATAGAGGATTTCATTAGGTTAGGTTGCGTATGTAATGCCTGACGTAAGGATGTCATTTTTCGTTCCATGACGGACGTATGTAATTTTTCTATGCCTTTGTGTTCCAGATATTCCATAACCTTTGAGTCGGTGATTTTGGGTGCTCGGGTATTGCTGTTTTGTAAGACAACTTCTTCTTCTGCCGACTCAAAATCATCTTCCATGGCATCAGCCTGAACTTTCACCACATAGCTTTTTTGCAAAGTGGTCGGTGTATCAGAAAGATTCGTTTGTTGTGACGGTTTTGCTTCGTAAACAGTACCAAAGCTGCCTGATGCAATAGATTTCCCTAACTTAACGTCTTGTGCTTTTGGTGCCGGTATCAGCCTGTCCCGCTGGTATTCTGGCAAAACGCCCCGAGCCTCTTTCTCTGGAATTAAGGCAATATTTCGATCTTTTAATGGCTTTTTTAAAGCCGGTGCTGGTTCTAACAGCCTTAGCATAGGTTTTGTGTTATAAGAAGTGACTTTCCGGTTGACAAAATAGCCTTGTTCGACATGTATCACGGGCTCTGTAGGCAGTTGGAGAGGAAGCTTGTTATTCACTTGGAAGCCCGGCATAAAAATTCCTTTTTAAGATACCTGATAGTGTTATTTTAGCGGATTACTCTGCATCAGAGGGGAAAGCGTAGCCATATGCTAGTGTGCTGGCATAATGATTCCCCTGTTTTTCATGTTAAAACAGGGGAGTATGGTTGATTTATTAGGCGTTATTTTCCTGACGGCTATAACGCAAGAGCATCCTTCATTAATACCATAACGTCATCTTTTGCAGAGCATTGAGACAAAGCCTCACGGAACGGTTTCTGCATGATGCGTCGGGCCAGTTTTGCAAAAATTCTCAAATGAGCGTTGGTGGCATCATTAGCTTTGACGGTCAGCAGGAAGATGGTGCCCGTTTTGACGTCATCGCCCGGGTTCCATTGTATGGGGTGTTTCAGTTTCAGAATACTGATGGTGTTATTTAGTACCGCATCGGATTTACAGTGGGGAACGGCAATACCAAAGCCCAGCATGGTCGGGGAAATGCTTTCTCTTTCCCATACGGCTTCTTCTACAATGACCGGACAGGTTATCCGCTGATTGACATACAGGTTATCAACCAACGCCTTTAATATCTCTGGTTTTGATGAACATTCCCCATGCATCATAATGGTGTCTTCACTGAGGATCGGCTGGTCTGCCGCTCGGTTCCTGAACTGATATAGCAACTGGTGTGTTTGCTCCGGCGATTCCTGCTGTAGGGATTGTTCCACCAGTTGCTGGCATTGCTGGTAAGACAAATCATGAAGTTTTTCTTTCATTGCCGGAATCATGGGAGGAGCAACACTGATTTCATCCAGTCCCAGACCGGTTAATAATGGCAGGGCACGGAGATCGCTGGCTAACTCTCCACACAATCCTATCCATTTGTCCGATTGATGGGCTGCTTTAACAATCGTGTCCAGAAACCTTAGGAAAGCGGGATTCATTCCGTTACCCAGCGTTTTTACTTTGGAGTTTCCTCTGTCTGCAGCGAAAAAGTATTGGGCCAGATCATTGCTGCCAATGCTGAAAAAATCCATATAGTTTGATAACTGGTCAATGATAAAGGCACAGGAAGGTACTTCCAGCATCATGCCCAACGGTATGTGCCTGTTGTAGGATATGTTTTCATTATCCAGTTGTTGACAGACATTACAGAACATTTCCCTAAGCCATTTTGCTTCATCCAGAGTGGCGATCATGGGCACCATGATTTTGCAACGGCCATAAGCACTGGCTCTGAGAATAGCACGCAGTTGTGTGGTAAAAAGGTCGATAAATTCCGGATATAAACGAATAGCACGATACCCAAGAAAAGGATTGTCTTCTTTATCTATGGGAAGGTAATGAATGGGTTTGTCACCGCCAATATCTGCCGTTCTGATGATGGTTGTTTTATTGTCAGTGGCCGTTACTACTTTATGGTAAACAAGGAATTGCTCTTCTTCACCCGGTGCACTTTCCCTATCCATATAAAGCATTTCGGTTCGAAACAGCCCGATCCCGTCAGCACCGGAAGATAGTGCATCTTCAACCTGAAGTGGGTCATTAATATTAGCCGCTACTTCTACAATATGGTTGTCCTGTGTCGTGGCGGGCTGCTGGGAATAATCGGATTGTCTGTCTTTTATTCTGGCCAGAGTTTCTTTTTCAATGGCATAGAAGCGCAGGGTATTATCGGATGGATGTTTAATAAGTAGGTTGTTGTGAGCGTCTAAAATAACAGGGTCTGCGGAAGCAGAAAATGCAAGGGCTCCTTTTGCTCCCGTCATAACAGGAATGCCCCGGGATCTGGCCAGGATAACTGTGTGGGATGTGGTACTGACAGACTCTATAACCAGTCCTTTAAGCAAACTGGCATCAAAAGCCAAAAACTCAGAGGGTGTCAGTGACTGGCAAACCAGAACAGATTCAGTTTTCAGAGCATAATCATGATGCGCAATACACTGTTTCCCATAGATACTGATCAATAATTGAGAGCAGATGTCTTTTATGTCCAGGGAACGTTCCTTGATGTATGCACTGGAAGCCTGCTCCAGAATATGGATGCAAGTTTCCTGAGCCTTGATAATGGCATGAAAGGCTGATTCACCTTGTTTTATGGCTGAAGTAATAGAAAGTATGAGCTGTTTATCTTCAAGCAATGCCAGCTGGGCATGGATGACATTTCGTTCATCAGAAGACAGTGATTGATTATTAGTATTCAGGCATTGGTTTGTTAGGGTGTCTATTAATGCCCTGTAACCACGGTCAAATTTTTCATGCGCCTGATCCGGTGTCTCCTGTGGAATTTTGTGACAGGATGACCATCCCGTATTATCTGGTTGAATGACCACACACTGACCTGAACTAATGCCTGAACCCACAGAGGTTCCCCGGATAAAATCCGGCGGGGCCTGTCGTAACATGACAGGCAGAGGTTTCTGTTCGTTTTCTGTAATATTGACCGGAGTATCATCACAGGTCAGAAAATCGGTTTTAAGAAAATGATGGAACGTATCGAGCCATTCAGGATCAGGATCATTGCTGGAAATCAGACACTTGTCATTGTACTGAATATCTGCAGCGATCATTGAGAAGACGCTGTCTGTTTCTGCTGTTTTGTTATTTTTCAGGTTTTTAATAGTGATGCTGTGAGGGAATGTTTGAGTCGCTGTTCGAATGCATTGTGCCGGTCGGGCGTGAAGGCCATTCTTTAAGGGAAAGGTATAATAAAAGTTATTTGATTGATCCATAATAATGATAATTCGATGAGATGAAAAATGATGGCGATGTACTGAACAGAATGTTGATACGGTCTGTTTAATTCTGAAGTGTGTGATCGTGTATTAATTTGTTATGACACTTACTGAGCGTTGACATCACGGCTTGTGGATTTTCAATAATATCCTTAATGGGAAATGGGTATTGAGGAATATGTTCAAAACGGTTGGCATTATGCAGAGGGATATCTGTGGTTAGGATGGCTGCATCTGCGGAAGAAAGATCTTTCTTATTGATGGGATCCATAATACCCATAACACCCTGTGTTTCTACTTTAATATTATGACCATGGTATCGGGCACAACGCGTTAATACATCGGCGGCAATGTAGGTTTCCGCAATGCCGGTTATGCATGCAGTCACGGCAATAATATTCATGGCGACTCCCTGTTTCAGATGATTAAAAATCATAAAAAAAACGAGGGAAAAACCCTATCCTAAAAAAGCGCCATATAAAGTAAGAAACTATCGGGTTTTATAAATATTGATAAGTATCAATAATTCTTTATTATTTGCTCAGAGTGCATATTTTGCGCGGTACTCACAAAGAGTCATACCCGTTTGTTTTCGAAATACCCTGCCAAGATAGCTGCTGTCGTGAAAACCGGTTCTGGCTGCAATTTCTGACGTGTTAATGGAATATTGGCTGAGCAGTAATTTAGCCCGGTCTATCCGGACTAATGTCAGATACTGTTTAAATCCCATCCCTCCTTCTTCACGGAATAATCGTGATAAATGATTAGGCGATATCCCATATTCGCTGGCTACGGATTCTCGTGTTACCTCTTTGCTGAAATGTTTTTGGAGATACATGCTGATGGCTCTCCATTTGTTATAGGTAATAGGCTTTTGATCCGTGTCGTTCTCTTTTATTTGTTTGAGGCTATATCGCAACAGGCCTTCAATGATACAGGTGCAAATATCTTGACTGTCTTGTGACTGAGCAGCGATCGTCAGTGCTTTTTCAAGATAAACGCCTTCCTGTTTCAGTGTTGTATCAATGCAGTGCTTATAAACGGATACCGGCTTTTTCTGATGTTTAGAATACGTCAGGCTCATGCCGGTTTGATAATGTCCGAACAGCAATGTCAGGGCTTTCCCTCTGACCTGCCAGTCAGGAATATCCCACGACAGGGGAGGGATATATAGTGCATCGCCAGTATTTAGTATCATATCGGTACTATGGCCGTTTTGTCCGATTTTAGTTCGGTATTGTCCTTCTGTTACAACGATTAATCGTGAGAATTTAAGAAGAAAGGCATTTTTTGGGTATTTTTTAGTCGCTCCCGAAAACAGGATATGTCCGGATAATCCTCTGGAAAGGAACTGGTGAAGTTCGTTGGTAATAGTCACGGATGACGTTTCGTAATCGGACATGACAGGAGGCTACATCGGTTAGGTAATAGCATGTTAGCGTCTGATGACGACTGGTTGTTGATCCCTGTCAAAAAGAACAGCTTTCGTTACAAAAATCCGATATACGTGCGAATTCTCATATATTCAGTCTATGGCCTCTTTATTTATAGTGCTTCATTGATAGTTAGTGAGAGGGCAATAGCGGATTGTGTTGCTCATTGTGATTTTCTGATAAGCAGTATTTTTCTGAAAAGGGATAAGCCCATATGAAAAATGATCTGGCGACACTGAAACGACACCTGTTGACTGGAACCAGCCACATGCTGCCGTTTATTGTGGCGGGTGGTGTTCTGATGGCTTTGTCTGTCATGTTGAATGGTAAAGGTGCCCAGCCAGAGGGAGAATTTCTGACCGGTATCTGGGAGATGGGTATTGCAGGATTTACCCTGTTTGTGCCCGTTTTAGGTGGTTATATTGCTTATTCGATTGCTGATCGGCCAGCACTAGCTCCGGGCATGATAGGTGCTTATCTGGCGAACAACCATGGAACCGGTTTCCTTGGAGCAATCATTGTTGGGTTTTTGGCCGGTTATGTGGTGAATTGCCTGAAAAAAATTCCACTGTCCAACAAATTCAAGGCGCTATCAACGTATTTTATTTTGCCTATTGGCGGTACTTTTATTATTTCCGGTTTGGTTATCTGGGGAATTGCCCAACCTATTTCATTATTGATGGACAGTCTTAACCAGTGGCTGGCAGGTATGGGAATGGCATCAAAAGGTATATTAGGTGCGATTCTGGGAGGAATGACTGCTTTTGATATGGGAGGTCCCATCAATAAAGTCGCTACCTTATTTGCCCAGACTCAGGTTTTTGAACATCCTGAGCTGATGGGTGGTGTCGGTGTCGCTATTTGTGTTCCCCCCCTGGGTATGTTTCTTGCCACATTGTTATCAAAGTCACGTTATACCGATGAAGAGCGTGAAGCCGGTCGTGCTGCCGGACTGATGGGGCTGATTGGTATTACCGAAGGTGCTATCCCATTTGCCGCCGGTGATCCACTCAGGGTCATTCCTTCTATCATTGCGGGAGGTATTGTCGGAAATGTTATTGCCTTTGAAATGGGCATTCTTAATCATGCTCCGTGGGGTGGATGGATTGTTTTACCGGTAGTGGAAGGTCGGGTGGGTTATATTATAGCGACACTGGCCGGTGCTCTGACAACGGCATTAATCGTTAACTTTCTCAAAAAGCCATTAAATCATGGCACGGTAGCGACACCTGAGAAATCGGATAAAGACGATGAAATAGACTTGGAATTTGATTAAATCCGCTGACAATGAGGGATGTATCAATACAAGAATAAAAAGAATGCGCTAAAACGTATTCCATTACTTTGTAAAAGGAAGAATGATGATGCAAATGCTGGCAGTGACCTCTTGCCCTTCAGGTGTCGCCCATACTTACATGGCTGCTGAAGCTCTGGAAAATGCAGCCCGGGAAAAAGGTTGGGAAGTCAAGGTAGAGACTCAAGGGTCTTATGGTATCGAAAACCGCATTGAGCCTGAAGATATTAAAAAAGCTGACTTTGTTTTGTTAACCAAAGATATTGCTATAAAAGACGAAGATCGTTTTGTGGGTAAACGTATTATTCGGGTAGGCGTTGCGGATGCGGTAAAAAAAGCGCCCCAGATTATTGATCAGATTGAAAAGAAACTGGAGAGCATTACGGATTAAACCAGAAAAATCTTTGCAGACCTTAAACCAATAGTAACAGCCTCTGGAAACTATTGCTTGAATCCAGCTTAGCTTCCAGAGGCTGTTTTAATAGTTAAGATCATTGAGATATTGTTGTTATTAAAGATTACTGGCTGAGATCTCTAGTGCTGTTCTATGGCTTCATGAAGTTTTTGCTGTTGTTGAGCAACTTCTCTTTGAATATTTTTATCAAGTTCTATTTGTTGTTGGGTGGCGTAATAATCGATATGAACCACATCCAGAAAAACGACAGCAACGCCTTTGATAATTAAGGATCCTGGGCATACACGATGCACAGCTGATGCTATTTCATCTGTCGGCAAGCGGTAATCACTTAGGTGTTTTTGAGTTGCCAGAGTTGTTTGAGGTGGTGAATCTATTTCTATGTCATCAAAACTATTATTAAGATTGGGCAGATCTGTTTGTTGGAAGCATCTGGCGTTTTCTATTCCGTCGGAAACGGTTCTATCTAGCTCTATGTTGGAATCTGTTCTTCTGTTTGTGCCTCTTGCAGTCCATTTATAATATGCAGTGTGCAATAAATATTCGGGATGCATTGCGGGCATATGGTGTAGATAAGGTGTATTTTCTTGCCGGTTAAAATAGGTATGGTACGCTTCTTCCGGTAATTTATAGTGCGGATCATAGGCAATAAGCAGGATAAACCTAACGCTGTTGCTTTTATTGCTTCTGATGCTTGTTCCTGTCGTTCTTTCGAACGCGGCTTCCTCTTCCCGTGATATTTTCGGTGCGCTGATCAGTCTGTTTTCAGAGGAAGCTTCCAGTAAGACACCTCCCGAATCTCTTTGTTGAATATTCCAGTAAATAGGTTGGTTAGGAATGTCTACGCCATAAATCAGGAACCATTTGCTTTTATCGTGGATTGGCTTTGGTAGCAATACTGATAAGGTTAAAGGAGCGGTTTCTTGCTGGACAGCAACCACCGTATGGAAAGAAATTTCATCATCAGAGGGTTTTCCACCGGAAAAGTATTGGCTTATCTCTCGTGGACACTCTGGCAGTTGACTCTTGTATATCCCGCACATACTGGAGGCGCAGAGCAACTGTCGAGATGTTTTTATATCTCCTTCATGCCCTGTCATCTGGACTGTGCCTATGGATGCGGGATGGTCCAGCTGCCAAAAGAGATTATGGTGGTAGTAAAAACTGACATCGTTTCCTGATTGAACGCCTGACAGATGGGACTCCCCTAAGGGTGTATAGATAGAACCTCGTTCTTTTGGTTGAGCTTCTGGTAAGAGCGATCTTCCTGCAGGTTCGTAGGTCGAGTCTTTATTGCCGCTGTAAAATAGAGAAATTTTTGATACAGATTCTTCCAGTGAGAACTTTCCGTCTATCGAAAGCGGTTGATTTTTTTCTTCAGTTTTCCTCATTACATAATTCATATATTCTTTTTTCGATCTTTCATTTTCCTGATCATATAAGCTTTGATTATGTTGACATTGCTCCAGATGGCCTTCTATTTCCTCGCGAGAAAAAATGCTAGAACACCCCGGGCATTTTAGCTGCCCCCAGCTCATTTCTTTGTCGCTCTGTCGAAAGGAGCGGAATTGTTTTATACAGGAGGGACAGTGGGCTGGTTTTATTTTTTCCTTTATTTGATCAAGACAGTTTTTGCATGCAGCGTGTGAGCAACAATCCGGTTGTGCAACATAATTAGGCGAAGTTGGGACATCATAGCAAACAGGACAGACAGACTCTTTTGTTATAACCTGAACAGGTAAACCGGCAATGTATTCAGTTTCAGAATGCGAAGATGAAACGCATAGGACAGTTACTGTTAAATAAAAAATCTTATTAATGGACATTAATCGATAACGCATAATTTACCTCTGCTGACTTTTTTAATTATCACTTTAGCATAGTTTTTTTTTAATAAAGTTCTCGATAATTTGTATTGTTTTTTTAGTTGATTAATTAATCGTTGAGAAATTTTATATAAGGCTTAATGCATAAACGCTCTTGAATTATCAAGAGCGTTTCTTTTTCGGAATTATAAAAAGCTAAGATTACGCAGAGTGAAACTTTTTATTATGAGACAGCTTCTTCAGTGCATTAATCATTAGTGCAGACACAATGACTCCGATAATAATAGCAATAACGTACATGATGCGGCCGTCTATAACGGGTAAAACAATAGGCCCACCATGAGGAGCATGGTCACCGACTCCGGATACCATAGCAATGGCTGATGCCACGGCAGAACCACACATGATAGAGGGTATTACCCGAATAGGGTCGGCTACTGCAAATGGAATGGCTCCTTCTGTGATGCCTATCATGCCCATAACCATCGCTGCTGTTCCTGCTTCCTGTTCCTGAGAGGTCCAGTATTTTTTCGCCAGTTTTGTCGCCAGCCCCATACTTATGGGAGGGACGCAGATAGCGGCAGCGATAGCTCCCATGATGGCGTAGTTTCCTTCCTGTATCATGGCTGCACCAAAGAAAAAGGCTGCTTTATTGATGGGGCCTCCCATATCGGCAGCAATCATGCAGCCCAGAATTAAGCCCAGAATTGCTGCATTGGCATCGCCCATAGCCCGTAGCCATTGGCCAAGCCCGTCCATGATACTGGCAATGGGAACTCCAATGACTTTCAGCATGACGATGCCTACGATTAATGAAGAAATAATAGGAATAATCAGAATAGGCATCAGAGGTTGCAATGTAGAAGGCATAGGCAGTTTTTTAATCTGGTTAACGATATAACCTGCGATCAAGCCAGCCAGAATAGCACCAAGAAATCCTGCGCCTACTGTATTGGACAAGTAGCCACCCACAAAGCCTGCAACCAGTCCAGGGCGACCGGCAGCTCCGTAGGAAATATAACCGGCTAGTACCGGTAATAAAATAGCAAACGCAGCTCCGCCAATGTCACTGATCAGCCTTAAGATGGGTGTATGAGAAAAATCAGGGCCGCTGGAGGTCATCGGTGCAAAGGCAATGGCCATGGCGATCATGATCCCGCCGGCGGCAATAAAGGGAATCGCGTGGGATACCCCGGTCAATAATGATTTTTTAACTTGTCCCAGTGTGTTTTGCTTTTCGGTATTTTCAGCTTCTTCCTTATGTCGTTCTGGTATATTTTTAAATGGTTTAGGAGGTAAAGCCAGTGCCTTGTTAATAACCTCTTCACTATGACGAATGGGTTCAGAAACAGTGGTTTTTAATGTTGGCAGCCGGGCAAACCGTTCTCCATCTTTAATGGCTACGTCGGCAGCGATAATAGCGGCATCTGCTTCCTTTAGCTGGTTTTGGGTGATTTGCCCTTCAATACCTTTGGCACCTTGTTTTTCTACATATACGGTGATCCCCAGTTTTTTTCCCGCTTTTTCCAGATATTCAGCGGCCATATAAGTATGTGCAATCCCTGTAGGACAAGCGGTAACACACACAATACTTTTATGATTTTTCTGTGTTTCTTCTGCTGTTTTATTTTGTAATGTCGGGTTTGGCCGGGTTTCAGGGCATAAAATCTCAAGAAAGGAAGCAGTACTTGTTACGGTCATTAAAGAATTACGAACACTATCATCTACCAGACGAGTGGTCAGTTCAGTAAGCAGTTCAATATGTGTTGTCCCTTGTTCAGTGAGGGGAATGGCGAGCATCACGATCAGCTTGACCGGTTCCGGACCATCAACACCTTCCCATGGCATAGGTTGATTAAGTTGTGCAATAGCAACGCAGGCTTCTTTGACCGTTTCACTTTTCCCGTGGGGTACGGCCAATTCTTCGCCCAGAGCGGTGGGGCCTTCGTTTTCACGATCCATTACTGATCGTATAAAGGCGTTTTTATCCGTTAGTTTGCCGGCTTTATCCAGTTTATCCGCAAGAAACTCGATAGCTGAGTTTCTGTCGGGAAACGACTGGTTTAATAGAATAAGGTCAGGATGCAGATAGTCTTTTAGGTTCATGTGTTTCTGTGGCTTTGAATGTTAAGTTCTAATGGTTCAACAGGATTGTAAACTCAATAATGATGGATTAGAGATGGTTATATCAGTGCGGTGAACATTTTATAGGTGAGATTGAAAAACGAAAGGAATCGTTAGAATAGTTAGCTGTAGCGATGAGTACAAAACAAAAAAACGAGTATGCCAATATAGTAAAAAAGTAACATTTCAACATGATCGTGTTTAACATAGGACATACCAGAAAGAAGTTTTGATTCTCTGATAAATTATCAAAATTGGCGATTCTCTGTGTTGATGGTTATCAATAAACCATAAGTCCTCGTCTGCCCCTGATAAGAAAAAGAGAATTACTTCCAAGGAGAAAACAAAGGATTTGAGAAATCCAGATCTTCCGGCGATCTTAATGAAGACGTCTGATCATTAGAACTGCTGATACAGGAGTTTTGTAACGGTGCATCTTGTTTTTTGTCCACAGCTGGTTCGGGTGGAACGATGGAGATTTCCGGAGGCTGAATATTTATTTTTTCAAGTCGAACGAAACATTTTTTCATCAGCTCCGGCCATGGAAAATGTTGTCTCAAAGCTTGGGAAGATACAGATCTGTCTTCAGTGCCTGGTTCCTGATCGTTATATTGATGGTAGTCGTCTGTAGCTGTTTTTCCGAGCCCGCTTATCCACTCATAGAAACTGATGTTGATTTGCTTGTCGTCGATAAAAACAGGCTGATAATCCAGCCATATTTTTTGTAGCAATAACTGAACCGGTTCACGCCAGCTATCCAGAGCTTTTGGGGGAGAAAACAAGGCGAGCCGAAAGGCAATTTCCATGTCGTGAGCCAGAAAAACTTCCTTAACCTCAATGTCTCAAGTGCAATCGAAAAAGGCACGGTGTGTTAATTCAAACCATCTGAATAATAGTGAGGCCTGTGACCAGTAATCTTGATCCTTGATGATTTTATGGTTGAGCAACAGTGATAAAATAATGTGCAGGTTTTCATAATATCGGTTAGCTTAGTATTTTGCCTTTTATGTTTCGGGAGCGTGTTCTTGTATTGATGGGCACGATTCATATAATATTGCAGTAAACGATAGTAACCTAATAGAGTATTTTCAGTTCCTAATTGATCTAGCCTTTGTATGTAGGGTTCTATAAATAGATCTTGATAATATACAGGGTCTTGTGTCAGGGCTTACGCACCAGTCACAATAAATGACTTCAGCAGCTTCGCCAGGTAGCTATTGCTCCATCCAGCTTTCTTCCTTTTACCCTTGATGCTACGTTTGCTAGTTTGGTCGAGCCGCAGAATGTTT
>NSIT01000090.1_pt1 | contig 14162 bp, 13 predicted proteins | sample 1450681 | NCBI WGS metagenome assembly NSIT01 (sample SAMN07455404, study PRJNA386592) | invertebrate metagenome | isolation source: Endozoicomonas-like sequences binned from scallop gill tissue | host: Pecten maximus | place: United Kingdom: Lyme Bay MPA | collected 2013-06-01
TCCACAAAACAGCTTCAAGGAATTTTCGGTTATCTTTAGCCGTCACACCACGATCAGAAGGCTTTCCTGACAAAAGATTTTTTACGCGATCCCATTGGTCATTACGAAGCAAGGTACGAGGCATACTCAAGTAACATTCGATAAATGATAAAAGTGTCTATTATTGTAGATTATTGAGAACGCCCCCTAGTTTGACTCGATATTCCAAAACAAATACAGCTATTTTGGACCGTAGGGTACATTAGTTCGGTGGTTATGGTAAAAGATACTGAACCGGCAAAATTTGCCGGCTCTTATATGTTATGGACTTTTAGTGGTGATACAGGTCGATCATATATTGACTGGTTTTCAGCTCTTTAGTCAGGCTTCCGTGTTGCTTTAAAAATTGTGAGAAACGATCGTATCTTGCTTTATCCATAGCAGTAGGACGTTGGGCAAAGTGAACGATGGTATCAAACCAGGCTTTTTTATTCAGGGGATTGTTCAGTTGTTTGGGGTTGTAATCGCGGAATAATTCCCAGGCTTGTTGTGGATGATTGGTAATGAATTGCGTTCCCCGTTCGATAGCGGTCATAAAACGACGTAGCTTATCCGCATCATAATGATTTTTATTGGCAATAAAAATTAATTCATCGTAAGGAGGGATACCGTTTTCTTCATAATAAAACATCCGGCCTTTGTAGCCTTCCAGTGCTAATTGGTTCAGTTCAAAATTCCGGTAGCTGCCCATAACAGCGTCCACCTGACCACTCATTAAAGAGGAAGATAAATTCCAGCCGACATTAACCAGTTTGACGTCATCCGCTCCAAAACCATAAGGCTTGAACAACCGGTTCAGGAAGGCTTTTTCATTGCCCCCGATATTAAGACCAATGGTTTTCCCTTTCATATCAGCCAGTGTTTTTATGGGTCCTTTATCCAACACCAAAAGGCCATCCAGAGGGCCTGCTACCAGTGTACCCACCCACGCAATGGGAAGGTTTTGTGATACGCCGTGAATCATAGAAGGTTGGTAGTTGACGGCAATATCCACTTGATTGGCCGCCAGCATTTTAGTGGGTAAACGCGGATCAGCAGGCTCCTTGATGACAACATTCAGGCCTTCTTCTTTAAAATAGCCTTTTTGCTGGGCAATAATAATTGGGCCATGGTCAGGGTTAACGAACCATTCCAGCATCAATGTGACTGTTTTTTCTGGCTGTTTTTGGGTCGTTGACGACATCTGTCCTGGGGAAGCGGTTGCAATCAGGGGGATAAAAAAAATGGCCCAGATAAGCATTCTTAATTGTTTGTACATAAATTCTTGTCCTCCGAATACAGAGCCTGTTAACAGGCAGGAAATAATTAATTCTGGGTTGTCTGCGGTTGCCAGGGAATCAGCCAGCAAAGGAAACGGTCCATCATGAAATAAAGGGCAACTGAGCACACGGCTAAAACTAACAGTGCTGCAAACATCTGGTCGACCCAGAGGCGGGCATTAGCCTGCAACATGACATAACCTAATCCTGCGCTGGAACCTACCCATTCGCCGACAACAGCTCCAATAGGGGCAATGACGACTGCGACCCGAAGGCCGGATGCCAGCGCAGGCAAGGCAGCAGGCCAGCGGATATAACGAAGTGTGGCAAAAGAAGAGCCTCCCATGATCTGAGCCATATCCAGCCATCCCTGATGGGTATGGCGAAGGCCGTCATAGCAGCAATTCGCCACAGGGAAAAATATAACGAGGATGGTCATCATAACCTTGGAGGTTAAACCGTATCCAAACCAGAGCATCAGAACCGGTGCAATAGCAAAAGTAGGAATTGCTTGAGTGATCAGGAGGATAGGAAGCAGCCAGGGACGAAGGGAAGCAAAATAGACCAGTAACATGGCCAGGGCAATACCAAAGATAACGCCCAGTCCCAGTCCCAGTAACATTTCATTCAGGGTAACCAGCGTGTTTTCCCATAATAAGCCGGCATTATTATATAAGCTGTGCAGAACTGCTGACGGGCCTGGAATGATATAGGAAGGAATATCAAACAAATAAACGCTGAGTTCCCAAAAAAGCATCAATCCAATGAATACGATAATGGGCTTAAAGGCATCATTCATAAAGGGAGTCCTTTTTCTCATGACGCAGGCGATCGAGAAGGATACCCTGCAGACTAAGCAGCTTCTGGTCGTCTAGTGAGCGGGGCGGCTCTCCTGGTGGAATAATGGCGTCTGTTAGCTGAGCGGGCTGACCATGGAGATGATAAACATAATGGCCGATGCGTAAGGCTTCCAGAGGATCGTGAGTGATCAGAAGAACCGTTTTGTTTTTTAACAGCTCACAGGCCAAGTCCTGCAGGTTAATGCGTGTGATAGCATCCAGTGCCCCAAAGGGCTCATCCATTAAAACGATAGGCCGGTCTTCCATTAATGTACGAGCCAGAGCCACCCGCTGCTTTTGTCCTCCGGAAAGCGTTTGGGGGAGCATCCCTGCTTTCTTATCAAGTCCAACCCGATACAGAATATCCATAGCTTTCTGGTGTGTATGCGAATCCGGTTTTTTTCGAAAAAAAGCGTTTTTTCGCAACTTACTGCCAATGCAGAGGTTATCCAGTACGGTAAACCAAGGAAGTAGCAGGTCTTTTTGTGCCATCCATGCAATACGTCCGGACAGATTATGGCCATCATTGCAGACAACTGAGCCAGAGGTTGTTGCCCGGTTATTGTTCGTACATAGCCCGGCAATAAAACGCAGAAAGCTGGTTTTTCCTACACCGCTTCCCCCCAGTAAACACGTACAACATCCCCCTTTCAGTGTCAGGTTCAGTTGGCGAAAAATACAATGGTCGCCATAGGCCAGGCTGGCATTGCTCACATGAAGATCAAACATAATCTGCGTGTCTTTTAAAATGGTCAGGTCGTTAAATCGCAAGGTGTTGTTGTTAATGAGCAGGTGTACGATCTTTCTCCGTATTGAGCAAGCCTGAATGATGAACCGATTTTATTGGGTAGGTGACGTTTTTATCCTGACGGTAAAAATGGTGGACGGGACCATGGCCGTGACCAATATGCAACTGACTGGCACAGGCGATGGCTTCTGCAACATAAGTAAGCCCTTCTTCTACAGCGCATTGCAGAGATTTTCCGGTTGCTATCAGGGCGGCTACGGCAGAGGACAAGGTGCAGCCGGTACCGTGGGTATTTGGGGTATTGATTTTAGGCTTGTTAAAGCGATGCAGTGTTTTTCCGTCGTAGAACAGATCAACCATTTCATGACCTTCGAGATGCCCCCCTTTTAACAAAACGGTACGGGCACCAAGAGTTATGAGGGGATCCATCATTTTTAACATATCTCCAACCGTATGAGGAATCTTACAATTCAGTAATACAGCCGCTTCCGGAAGATTGGGGGTAATCATATCTGCCTGAGGAATAAGCTCAGTTTTTAGTGTATTGATGGCATCGTTTTGTAGCAGGATATCTCCGCTGGTGGCGACCATGACGGGGTCAACGACAATAAATGGGATGGAATATTCTTTGAGAGTGTTGGAAACTGTTTCAATAATTGAGCTTTGGCTCAGCATGCCGATTTTAACGGCATGAATCGTTAGGTCTGAAAAAACTGACGTCAATTGTTGTTTAATAAAATTCGGGGAAACGTCAAGAACGCCCTGAACGCCTAAAGTGTTCTGGGCTGTCAGTGCTGTGATAACACTGCAGCCATAGACTCCAAGGGCAGAAAATGTTTTCAGATCCGCCTGAATACCTGCGCCGCCGCCGCTGTCTGAACCGGCTATCGTTAATGCTGTAGCACTCATACAGTGTCAATCTCCTGCAATGATAGGCGCAGAAAACGATCCCTGATCAGTAAATTTCCATGGGCTGGTCAAGTTTCTGCTGATTTCCTACGCCAGTATTATCTGGGTCAGGTGCAATGGGTTCAGTCAAAGCTGTCTCAGTCATAACATGCAAAGCACGCTGACGCCCCAATCAACTGTCGGGAGTCTAGGCACTGGAAAGCTTGTTGTCTATATAGGATTTGTGCAGGCGGATTCATCAGCTATAACTATTCAGTGCTTTGTTTGTTTTTTGAGGATGGAACTTTTGGCAGATGGTACAACGTTTTTACACTGAAATGACCTTGTAAAGGAAGGAGGTGTACGCATACAGATGACAGGGTGGATTAGCATTGTAATGATAAGTGCAGCCTGTTTATTGCTTAAGGTTTATGCCGGTCAGCATGGGGAGAAACGTCTGCTTGAACACCAAGCATCCTGCCATAAAAAAGCAAAGCATAGTGATAGCAGTAGTCGATGGAATGCCATAAAAGACATGTTTTCTGAACATCGTTATCAGTTCGTTTATAAAACCTGGCTGAGCCATTTCGGCGTAAAACGCCATCATACGTCACTTTGTTATCAATCCATGGATAATACGGATTCAAAGCTATTTCCAGAATATGAACCCATAGCATTAAAGCGCACCATCAGGAAAACTTTGATTGATCAGGAATCTTTATCTCTCAGGGAAATCGGCTTACTGGCATGTGAAGACTCTGTCCGTGCTTTGGTGTCCAATCCGTCGGATCCGGATGTAATAACGGTTTTGACAGGGAAAACCATACAACTTATGGCTGTGGATAGCTAAAGCCATCATTGTTGTTGGCTGGATGAGGAAAAGATTGTAGGTGCGCAGGCGATGGATCAAATGACGTATTATTTTTCAGGTCATTGGCTGGCTTCCAGAGAGGAATATAACAAAGTTAGGATAATGGAGAGAGGTAAGAAAAAAGGAGCAGGAGAACAGGTATTTTGTGTGGGTGAAACAATACAGTACATGGCTTTTGACCGAGAGCCCGATTGATTAAGGATATTTGCTGGCAATGAGATATTGATTTATGAAATCAATGAAAGTCATTCGTCGTTAAATTTTATTCGAAGAATATCTTTTGATAAAAGTATCTGTCCTATGGCTGTCGATTTTTCAGAAAACAAGCAAATTGCTGCATTAGATAGTGGGCGGATTTACCTTTTGACGGAACATGATGAGGGGCTATCTGTAAAGGAAACACTAAAGGAAACAGAAGGGAATTAGGTGGTGTCTAATGGTTCCAGTTTAGTTGTTGTCGGGCATCATAAAATAACCGTATGGCATCCTGATAAAAGAGGCATCTGGAATGAAAGTTTTTCCAAAGGCAGAATGCAAAATTTCCGGCATCTTTGTTTTAGTCCAAGTGGTGTACTGTTGGCATTTGTAGAATCAATTAAATCGCATGAAACGCCTAGTCTCTTTATTTTTGGTCTTTATAAAAAGGGTCGATGGCGTCAGAAATTACAGAAAAATTATGATTATTCTATTGAATCCATAGTTTTTTTTCGGATGTCAGAGGGGTGGTAATAGCAATAAATCATATAGTGCAGGTGATGGAATTTATGCCGTATGAAGCATCAGGAGATTAGCAAAATTACCATGGATAATAGATGCCAGATAATACTTGAATTGTGCTATGCTATGACACCTTTTGTAGTTGTTAGTATGGGTTCTTTTGATGATAATCTGTTGTACCCTTTGTACTGCCAACTACGCAGTTCAGACAGGTAAAAAAAGTTCATGGCAGTAAAACAGGTTTTCAGGGTCGTTTTTCAAAATCAGGGTGAAGTCTTTGAAGTATACGCACAACAAATATTTCAAAGTGACCTCTGGGGGTTTATAGAAGTAGAAGAATTGGTTTTCGGCGAGCGTAGTCAGTTGCTGGTGGATCCGGAGCAGGAAAAACTTAAGAATGTTTTTGAAGGAGTGAAGCGCAGTTATATTCCTCTGACCTCCATTATCCGGATTGATGAGGTAGAAAAAGAAGGGTCCGCTAAAATCATTACTTCTAAAGGAGATAATGTAAAACCTTTTCCCATGCCTCCTATTCCCAGCCGCGAGTAAAGGAAGACCCGTTATGTTCAGGTAGGTATAATACCCATCGCATTTTCTTAACCTCCTATTGAACAGATTACCTGAATGAAAATTCTGCGTTGAAGTTTCTCACCATAGTCTCAGCTATGATTGGTCACTTTGCCTTGTCTTTTTATACAGTTTGTTCTGCCCAACGGAGTTAGAAAATTTGATTGGTGTGTCCCTTAGTAAACTAGGGAATGACGGCTTATAAACGACATTAATTGTATGTTTCTTGGAGGTTTGTTTAAATCATTCAGGAAACATCCGGTGTCCATAATAGTGAAATGAAAAAGCCTCGAGGTTCCCCATTATAGCCATAGGCGGTTTGATAGGTTTTGTTCAGGATATTGGTGATTTTAAAAATGGATTTTAGCATTCTGTTTATCCGGTAGCTGGCACGAATTCCAATCGTCGTAAAACCTGCCAGACGCAGCGTATTATCGGCATCTTCATAGCTGTGTCCCTGTGCACGGATGGTAGTACCAAAAGTATATTTCCCCGATAGATGGTTTATATCCAGTGTCGCGTACTGGCGTGATCGCCTTTGTAGTAGAGCCCTTTCTTTTTTATCGTATGGATCAAGCCATGTTGCGGATGCCTGGATATTCCATGTATCCCATTTTGCAGAAAATACAGTTTCAACACCCCTGATGCGGGCACTCTTCACATTATCGGGTTTATAAATTCCAGAATAATCCGGTGTCCAGGCAATCATATTCTTAATATCATTTTGGAAAATAGAAACAGACCATTGTCCCAGAGGGTGAAGTCCCCGTAATTCCATCTCGCGGTTTACAGCCGTTTCCGGTTTTAACTCCGGGTTTCCCGCACCGGGATAATACAGGTCGTTGAAGGTGGGAGCACGATAGGCCGTACCATAGGAAGTAATCAGTCGCAATTGCTCCGGTAAATTAACACCCCAGGCGATATTTCCCGTGGTGTTGTCGCCATAGGATTCATTTTTATCGTGTCTCAGTCCTAGCTGAAGGTTGCTTTGGTCAAACCAGGACTGGTTCTGGATAAAAACAGCTGCATTGTAACGGGATTTTTCAATGCTGCCGGTATTGGCATTATTATAAGAGGCACTGCTGTCGGCTTCGTCGTAGTAATAGTCAATACCTGTGGTGAATAGCTGGTTGTCGGACCATGAGATGTTATTTTGCCATAGGCCTGAAAGGCGCTGAGTCGTATAAAAATCAGGGATGTAAGGCGCTGACGGATGATCATTCTTCCCTCGTTGCCGGCTTTTTTGATCTGAATACCCCACAGCAATGCGTGAATCCCAGTTATCACAGATAGGAAAAAGACCATAGGCATTCACAAAAGCGGTGCGAAACAGTGTATAGGCAGAGTATGGATAGGTAGTAAAGTTTTTGCTGAAAGTGTATCCGTCGTATTCTACTTTTCCTTCCTGGTAAGAACTGCTGATACCTGCTTCCACGCCATTGTCAAAATAGTGAGACAGGTTTGCTGTCAGTGATTTATTCCGGTAAGCATTATCATCCAGGTTTACACCAGTATTTGCAGGATAATGATCATTCGTTGAGTTGTACCCTTGGGTTTCATAGAGGCTGGCGCCCAGACTGTATCGGGTGTCATGGCTCTTTCCGTCTGCATGGATACTTATTTCATGGGTGTCACGACTCCCCGTACTGGTTTTTATAGCAAGCTCTGGTTTTTCTCTGCCTTGTCGGGTGAATATCTGGATAACCCCACCAATGGCATCAGCACCATAAAGGCTGGATCGGGGGCCGCGTACAATTTCTATACGTTCAATCTGGTCCGGAACCAGATACTGGATCTCTGGCGTACCACTGGTCGCATTATTAAGGCGTAAACCATCAATCAGAATGAGCGTCTGGGAAGAGCTGGCTCCCCGGACAAAAATCGATGACAGAGAGCCTCGTCCACCATTTTGGCTGATCTGAATGCCGGGTACTGTTTTTAACAGGTCAATGATATCTGTTGCCTGACTTTGCTCAATGACTTCTCTTGAAATAACCGTCACCGATGCCAGGGTTTCATCAACCGTCTGGGCTGTCCTTGACGCCGTAATCAGAACGTCATCCAGATAACACGTGTCATCGGCTTGTGATAATAACGGGAATCCGGTTGTTACTATTATTGATATGGTGGTCAGAAAAATCCATATTATGGCTTTCGGGTCAGTAACTCGATGTGAAATAATGATTTGGTGGTCAGGCATGATGATCGGTGAGAAGAGACTATTAAGGACCGTACGAACTCAAACAGCTCATTATAGCAACGATTCTATCAGGTGCTCCTATGGTTTTTTGTCTTTTCGAACGGACTCCAGATAATGGCACAATATTTCCGCCCCCTGCAGAATACGGGGAGAAGGACGGGCGATGAGATCGGCAGGAACAGAAAATAATTGCTGTTTCTTTACCGCCGTTAATGAAGGCCATTTGCTCCAATATTCAGTCATAGCCTTTGTTTTTTCCTTGGATTCTCCGGTAGGGTGGGTTGCAATAATGATGTCCGGATTGATGGACAGAAGGGATTCCATCGATACCAGAGGGATTTTTGTTGTCGTGTCGGCATAAATATTATGGCCTCCGCACAGAGTAATAACCTCGTTGATGATTTGCTGTCCTCCTACGGTCATCAGGGGAGATGACCAGATTTCAAAAAAAACGGAAATAGGTTGTTGTTGGTGATACCGTGCTTTAATGCGGTTCAGTGTTTCAATAAACAAGGTCGCGTTTTTATGAGCCAGCCGGATGTTTCCGGTGAGTGAGCCTAATTTTTCGATATCAGCTGCAATCGCTGTGAAATGATCTGCCTCAAGCCGGAACAACGCAAGTCGGCTGCTTTCAATTTGTTGTATCAGTCTGGGTGAGTTTCCTCCGGACCAGACGACTATCAAATCCGGCTTAAGGCTGACTAATGTCTCAAAACTGATATTGGGATACCCGCCGACTTTAGGCAGTTTTTTAACGACTGGTGGATAGTCACTGTAGTTATCAACGGCAATGACCTGTTTCCCTGCACCCGCAGCATAAAGTAATTCTGTCGTGCTGGGTGCAAGGCTGATAATACGGGTTGGCTTTTTTTTTAGGCGTAGTTTTATTCCTGTGTCGTCTGTTTCACAGAATGTATTTTCATGACTGTATGCTGAATAGCTCCATAAAATAGGAAGTAAGATAAATAGCATAAAAAAATAATGGGTGGTTTTTTGCATACAGAAGATACGGTAAAAATTATATGGGATGAAATAGGTATAGATTTTTGTTATTTATAAACTTTTTTCAAGCATTTTTTGGTATCCAATAGGCGTATTGCCTAATTGGATTAACAGCAAATAAATGTGATTTAACAAATTTAGTACAACGCATCTGATCGGAAGTTAATGAAAATCTGTTAGTTATTTAGCAAGGAAATTGATGGCATAATGATTTTCCCTTATCGGGCTCGTCGGGTTATTGATGCAGGACAACACTTGCTTGCTGCATGAAGTATCAAAATAGGAGTTCTCTTAGCGTAGCTATGCTGTTGAATGTTTTTTCTTTACAACGGTTTTATTTTAATAACTGGAACCGATAAGAGATAAAAAATACTCAGGGTATGGTTGCTCATTTGAAGTACTGTGCTAAATAATAGCGTCGGTAATATAGCGTGCTCAACCCGTTAGCTTGCAAATGGAGCCGTCCGGGTTGGTAAGTTTTTTATTCAGGGTGATGTCAGGATCACTTGGATATTGGAATATTCCACAAGTTGGGTATCACAAGAAAATGAACACATCATATGATGCATCAGGTTCTTTCAGGACAGAGCAGGACAGTCTGGGTGAAGTCTCAGTGCCTGAAAATGCGCTTTATGGCGCGCAAACTCAGAGAGCTGTTGATAACTTTAAAATCAGTGGCCAACCGTTGCCGGCTGAATTTATTCATGCGGTGGCGCGCATTAAAAAATCCGCTGCAATAGCTAACCAGTCAATGAATTTCTTGACGGCTGAGGAAACTAAAGCCATCAGTGATGCAGCGGATAGCATTGTGGCTGGTAAATATCCGGATCAGTTTCCCATTGATGTCTACCAGACCGGTTCGGGCACCAGTACCAACATGAATGTCAATGAAGTCATTGTGCATATTGCCCGGCAGGACAGCCAGAAGACATTATCACCTAATGATCATGTGAACAAAGGTCAAAGCAGTAACGATGTTATCCCGTCTGCTATTCATGTGGTCTCTGCCCAGCTGGTGAAACAGCAGTTGCTTCCCGCTCTGGAAACGTTGGAAGCCATGCTGGATCAACGGGCTAAAGAACTGGAAAATGTCGCTAAAACCGGCCGAACCCATTTGATGGATGCCATGCCCGTGACCATGGGGCAAGAGTTGAGTGGCTGGAAAGCCATGATTCAGCAGGATAAAGCTCATATTGTTCATGCCTTTGATGAATTGTGTCACTTAACGTTAGGCGGCACAGCCGTGGGAACAGGCACGAATACGGATCCTGCTTTTGCCGGTAAGGTTTGTCAGGCGCTGTCTCAGGAAATGGGTATTACTTTTTCTCCTACTGCTAACTTCTTCGCTGCGCAAAGCTTGCCATCTGCTCCACTGGCCCTGTCAGCTGCTTTAAAAGGGCTGGCAGCTACCCTGATGAAAATTGCTAACGACCTGCGCTGGATGAACAGCGGCCCCTTCTCAGGGCTGGGCGAGATTGCATTGCCTGTTCTGCAACCCGGCTCCAGTATTATGCCAGGCAAGGTGAATCCGGTGATTCCGGAGGCAGTAGCTATGGTCGCTGCCCAGTTAATAGGATTTGATGCAGCTGTCACGATAGCCACACAATCCGGTAGTTTTCAGTTGAACGTGATGTTGCCCCTGATTGCTAATAACCTGGTTCAGGGTATTCAGTTGGCTTCCAATGCCTGCACTGCTTTGACGGAAAAAGCTTTGGCCGGTTTTGAGGTAAGGCGTGACCATATCAATGAAAGCCTCTACCGTAACCCGATTCTGGTGACGGCGCTGAATCCGATTGTCGGCTATATGAAAGCCGCTAAAATTGCCAAACGAGCTTATGCAGAAAATCGTTCTGTCATTGACGTAGCCTGCGATGAAACCGATATGGATCGGGCTGAGCTGGAAAAACTGCTGAATCCGGTGCATTTAACCAAAGGTGGTATTTCTAAATAAGTGATAACGAGTTGAACGTTTAAATAAGTGATAACGAGTTGAACGTTGTTTTTCAGTTAACGCAATAAGTCTACGATGTGTTATTCGCATCGTGGATCTTTTGTCGTTTATTAGTTTGTTATTATTGCACTGCTTTTCCGTTTTGTTGTCCCTGTCCTTATAAAAATACAGCTATCTAAGGAGTAACCCTTCCCATGAAAAATTTTCAATACCATAATCCTACGCGCATCTGTTTTGGTCGCGGGCAAATTGCGGCGATTTCCCCTGAAATTCCTTCGGATGCTCATGTTATGGTGACTTACGGAGGAGGAAGCATTAAGCGTAATGGCACTTATGATCAGGTGATGTCTTCCCTGAAAGGTCATTATGTTGTTGAGTTCGGAGGGATTGAGCCTAACCCGTCTTACGAAACCCTGATGAAGGCTGTTGATCTGGCGCAGCGAGAGAAAGTTGATTTTTTGCTGGCTGTAGGCGGTGGCTCTGTCATTGATGGAACTAAGTTTATTGCCGCAGCCCTTTTATTTGAAGGCGAACCCTGGCATATATTGAGCGAGCAGGCTCCGGTGTGTTCTGCTGTTCCTCTGGGGTGTGTTCTGACATTGCCGGCTACGGGCTCAGAAAGTAACGCTGATGCAGTGATTACCCGCAAGGCCACTCAGGATAAGTTGTCGTTTGCCAGCGATATGGTGTATCCAGTTTTTGCCATCATGGACCCTGAAACGACCTTTAGTTTGCCTGAAAAACAGACGGCAAACGGAGTGGTTGATGCCTTTGTGCATGTGATGGAGCAATATCTGACGGTTCGTGATGGGGCGGAAGTGCAAGACCGCTATGCCGAGGCTTTATTGCAAACACTTATAGAGTTCGGGCCGAAAGTCCTGCAAAAGCCGGATGATTACGATGTGCGGGCAACAGTGATGTGGGCCGCTAACCAGGCACTTAATGGCTTGATTGGTGTAGGAGTCCCTCAGGATTGGGCGACTCATATGATCGGCCATGAAATAACAGCGGTTTATGGTTTGGATCATGCTCAAACGTTGGCCATAATTTTACCGTCCGTTATGACGGTTATGGAAAAGGACAAACGCAAAAAACTGCTGCAGTATGCTCGACGGGTTTGGCATATTGCTGACGCTTCAGAAGACGTCTGTATTCAGCAAGCCGTTGAACAGACCCGACGGTTTTTTGAAAAAATGGGAATCAAGACTCGTTTGTCGGATTACGGTGTTGGGCAAGAAGCGGTTGATGTCTTAGTGGGGCAGTTAGAGCGTCATCAGATGGTGGCACTGGGCGAAAACAAAAACATCAGTAGCACGATCGCAGAAAAAATTCTCAGGCATTCCTGCTGATGTACTGTTAAAGGGGTTGTGATCCATTAATCCGGTAACTGGCAGGTGATTCGGTACCAGATCAAGCCGCCGTATTCTCTCAGTGCTTGAGCGCTGGCTTGTAAGGAGCGTGCCGTAGGAATCCAGTTGAGCAGTCGGTACCACGGCTTTGCTGTTTTAAAATAGCTAAGAGGCGCAGGAATAACATTAAATCCTGCTTTTTTGAAGCTGTATACAGATCGGGGCATGTGCCAGGCATGGGTTACCAACAAGATCGGTTGATGGGCGATATTGCTCAGGGATTCTCGGGTAAAAAGAGCGTTCTGCCAAGTCGTAAGGCTTTGCTTTTCCTGCCATTGCACAGGTACTGAGAAGTCGCTTTCCAGCGTTATGGCCATGGATTCGCTTTCAGGATGTCGTCCACCGCCTGAGGTCAGTATGGGAATACCGGTTTGTTTATAAAGCCATGCCCCGTATTGTAATCGTTCCAGTGTTAGCAGGCTAGGTTGTAGTTTTTGCCTTTCTTGTGCGTATTTGGGCGCTCCTCCTCCCAGAATAACAATAGCACTTGCTTCGGGTTGATTATTCAGGTTAATAGGAGAATAAAACATTTCCAGCGGCTGGATAAGAAGGCGGGCACCGTTTGCTGTAGACAGAATATACAGCAGTGCGAAGCCCACAATAATCAGTTTGGGAGAAAACAGCATTCCTGCTCCTAATATCCATATAATCAGTAAGGGGGGTATCAGGCTCTGGCTGAGCAGGATACGGGAAAGCCTGTTGTATGATCTGGAAAGCATATAGAGCTATATGACCTTTACTGTTATGAAATATTTCCGTTAACAGCCGCTTTACTAAGCCTGTTTTGTCTTTTCTGAATCATATCATTATTAGTCTATCTCAAATATCTTTTGCTTTGTATGATGATAAGTTGGTATTAACCGGCTGTTTTTTTGAAAGATATTGAAGGGACTAATAAATAAAATAATATCATTTAACATAATCTGAGATTGATTCTGTGATAGCAGAGAATCAGTTTTATCGTATAGAAACAGGGAAACTTTATTTGATATGGCTGGTCTGTTTTATATAAATAATTAAAATTCCAGTAGTCATAATGAAAAAAATGTATTGCATGATATTAAGTGTTTTTTTGATGAGTTGTGTATTTTCTTTTCATGTGTTGGCAGGAAGCGTTAATGCTGAAACTGAGCCCTCTTCTTTATTTACAGGGTCGATGAATTGGTTTTTAAGTTGGTTGGCATTTAATCCTAATGTTGAAAATGATGATCAGTATCTTTTGGAGAGAAAAATAGAAGAACTTAAATCAAGGATACGTTTTGTTGAGAAATCTGCAACATATCCTGATTCATCAGTTTTAAAGAAACTGATGAATGATTTAGCTAGCCTTGAACAACAAAGAGATGGTTTCTTTCAGAAAAATAATTGTGATCAGGAATATGATAGCCTTACATCCTGTGAGTTTCCTGATGAAGGAAGATTAAAAGATGCTTCGATTGAAGAATTTGTAAAATTATCAGACCGGTCAGAATGGACTGATGAAAGGCTAACATTCATTCGTCATAAAACTAAGGAAATGGTTTTAGCTGATTTTAATTGTTTATCGGAAATATATTTATACGAAGATATTATTCAAAAAAGAAGAGAATATATTGTAAGAAAAAATATGAGTGGGAGCTCTCCTTTTTTTGGACTTTATCGGATGGAGAACGCAAATCCTGTGTTTATACAG
>NSIT01000091.1_pt1 | contig 13920 bp, 10 predicted proteins | sample 1450681 | NCBI WGS metagenome assembly NSIT01 (sample SAMN07455404, study PRJNA386592) | invertebrate metagenome | isolation source: Endozoicomonas-like sequences binned from scallop gill tissue | host: Pecten maximus | place: United Kingdom: Lyme Bay MPA | collected 2013-06-01
TAATAACTGGAAATATATAAAGTAAAAGCTATACATAAACCTTCATTGCCTATGATAAAAGTAAGAAGGTTTTAACAAATGAAATTTATTTTTTTTTTAATAATAACAGTATTATTTTCATCACCTGTTATATCTTCACCTTGTGATATGGAATATTGTAATAATCAACTATCCAGTGTTTTTTTATTAGAAGAATATAAATATCTTTGCGCTGATTGTGCAAAAGAATATGCAAAAAAAACAAAAGATAATACCTGTCACGTAGTCTTTGAAAGACAGGAAAAAAGAAAAAACATTCCTGTTATTTATCAATGCAGTGAGGGTTATCTTATTGCTTGTAAAAAGCACGAGAGTCTACCAAAAACTACTGTTTTTCCATCAATATACACTAAAAGATACTATGTAACGGTCTTATCAGGAGAAGAAACAACTATGGAAGTAGATGGTAATTGTTATGTATTACAATTTCATGGAAAAAGAATAAAATTTCCACATGATGCGGACGATAAAAAAATCGAGGCGGCTTTTATTGAACAGCTAGATGATTGTATTGATGACTCTGCAGTTAACAGTCTCTATAGAAAGCTCACTCTGTTTTTACATCCTGACAAAACAGATAAGAAGGAGGACTATTTGTTCAAAAAATTAGGCGCCGAAAAGGAAAGAAGATTAGCAGAAATAGCTCGTGGTTATCACAGGCAAGCTGCACAGGATACAAAAACGCCCAGAAAAAACGCAGAAAAAACAGCAGAAGATCATAACTATCAAAGAAAGGAAGCTTCACAGACGTATAATTTTGAAAGCTTTTATAAGATGTTTGTGGAAAAAAAATGTTGGGAGGAAGAAGATTTTTACAATTTATCAAAGTGCTCCTCAGAAAATATAGATACGACCTTTGATGCCAAAAAAAATCAGATTTCAGATGACACAGAACCAGGCTCAAGGCTATTCGGCACCAGTTATCAACCTAGATATAAAATGACAACTCAATATATTTTGCGTTATTTCTCATTTAAGGATAAAAAAACAAGCATGCCTAGCGTTGCTGAGAACAGCTTCTTTTTTGCTGCAAGAAAGTATATGGATCAATATCATAACAGATGGACGATTTGGAAAACTGATCCTCAAAACCTAGATGATACAATCAGAAACTTTGATTTTGAATCAATACCTCTGGATGTTTCACGGGTTGAAGATTTGCCAAATTGGGTAAATGGTTGCAGCCACAAATTTGAAGAAATGATTTGGAATGTAGCTATGAAGGAAACCATTAACCTGTTATCGATGGAATTAAAAGTCCCGGAGGCAAGCCCCAGATAGAGCCTGTAATATTGTAGTAGTGTGATTATCAAGAGAAACCGACGGATTAATTGTGAATATTTAGACCCTAGCTGACACTTACCGTGTATTTCATGGTGTGTTGGTTGAGGTCTGTATATTAAGTCAGGAAAAAGTTAAAGGTGCAGTCCTACGCTGAAGAGCATCACAACGTAAGTAAAACCTGTCGATATTTGGGGGTATTCAAGGGATACTTTTTATCGATGGAAACGTGCTTATAAGGCGAAAGGTGAGGTTGGCTTGATCAATAGCAAGCCCTGTCCTGAAAACCCTGCTGTTCGTGTTAACCCTGTGATTGAAGAGAAAATCTTATACCTAAGAAAGAATTATCACTTTGGTCAGGCTGGTATTTAGAGCGTTACCACAACCTTAAGGTGTCTGCGTCCGGTGTATACAGTGTTTTAAAACGCAATGGATTGAACCGGCTTCCTCAGAACTTAAGAAAGAGACAAGTCAAAACGATTAAACGATATGAAAAGCGGGTCCCAGGGCATCATGTTCAAGTTGAAGTGAAGTTTCTAAACTTCAGGGATCACAAGGGTAGTAAAGGTCTGCCGGTATCAGTACACAACCATTAATAATGCAACCCGCATCAGGGCTCTCAAAATTTATTCCAAACACAATCAGGTTTGTGCTATCGACTTTATCAACTGCGTTGTAGAACGCTTCCCTTTCAGGATTAAAATGATTCGCACTGATAATGGCCATGAGTTCCAGTCTAAATTCCACTGGTATGTGGAGGACCTCAGAATGGATCATTTCTATATCAAGCCCGCCAGCCCTAATTTAAATGACAAGGTAGAGCGATCACACCTGACGGATCAGCAAGAGTTCTATCAGCTGATTGAGTACACTAGATGATGTTGATCTGGAAAGAAAACTCTCAGAATGGGAGGTATTTTATAACTTCCAACGCCCTCATGGAGCGTTGAAAGGTAAGACGCCACATGAGACTCTGCGAGAGAAAAGGGTGGCCTAATACTGTGTGTCAGCCGAGGTCGGGTTCCTCACAGTAATTGATAGCGATTGTTTTCGGATGCACTTGCGTTCGCAATTTTCGATCAAAATTTAGTTAAACTTTGGCTCAAACTGCTGACAGAAGTCGTTCGTGTTACAAAATACCTTTGTCAGCATAGCGCTACTCCTTCCAAAATCGCCTTGCCGTTATGCTTTGACATCCTCCCCTAGCTAGGTCGCTAGGGGATTCCTGTTACAGGGTGTTACTTTCTCACGATTTCACACAGGTTCCTGCTTCATGGTCACGGCTGCAAAGAGGCTTACACTGACTCCACAGGCTTTACTTCCTCCCTGTCCGGGAGTAGGTCAAAAGACAAAAAACATCTTAGCACTATGCGAGACGAAATTCACCACCCGCTTAGTTCAACCGGAGTACTCTTTCGATTTATTGATAGAAAGTAAACCTATTATGTCGAGTTCAGATCTATCGGGATATTTTCCTTTTACGCACCGGTGACGCTGATGTGCCGCCTGCTTTCGTGACAGCTGTTGCTTTTCTGGTTCCCCCTTTCTTTGCTGCTCCTTTTTTAGTGACGCCACGAGCTTCCGTATTGTTAACCGTTGGCTTTTTCTGCCTCCGCTTCTTGTTCACTGTTTTTTTGTGAACAGTGGTTCCCGGCTCCCGGCTTGCCTGCGCCAATTGCTTGTTAACCGGCTTCTTCTTAACCCCCTTTTTCTTTACGCTTTTTTTCTTTTTCCCACTGGATTTTTTTACCTCATCCGCTGTCTTAGCAGCCTTTGCAGCTCTCAGTAAGCGAGCCTTTGCTGCTGCTGAACGGCGATGGTTTTTACTGTCTGAAGTTCCCTGCTTATCGCCCTGTTTTCCCTTTTTACCGAATTTATCATTGCCGGACAGCGCAGAGGTCAGTTCAAAATCGATTTTTTTATTATCGATATCCACCCTGACTACGGTAACTTCCAGCTCGTCACCAATATGATAAGTCTTCCCGGTACGCTCACCGGTTAAACGGAACAATGAGGGATCAAAAACATAGTAATCACCGGGCAGACTGCTGATATGGAGAAGGCCTTCCACATAAACATCCTTCAGCATCACAAACAGGCCAAATCCCGTTACAGAAGAAACAACACCCGTAAAGGAAGAGCCCAAATGCTGTTGCATATACTCGCATTTTAGCCAGTCCATGGCATCCCGGGTCGCTTCATCCGCCCGACGTTCTGTCCTGGAGCAATGCTCACCAATGGCTTCAACGCTTTCCCCGTCATAGGGATAGATAACGGATTTTTTCAGGTTGGCAGCGTCTGTCCTGCGAACATGAATGGATTCTGTTTCAGAACGAATAATATGGCGGATAGCACGGTGTACCATCAAGTCAGGATAACGGCGGATAGGCGACGTAAAGTGAGTATAGGCATCGAATGCCAGACCAAAGTGCCCTTTATTATCGGAAGTGTATACTGCCTGACTCATGGACCGAAGGACAACCGTTTGAATCACCGGAAAATCCGGGCGTTCTTTTACGGAGGCCATCAATGCCTGCACATCCCGGGGCTTGATTTTTCCTTTAGGTAAGGATAACGCAAGACTGCTCAGGAAACTATCCAGATTCAGCCGTTTTTCCATCGTCGGCCCTTCATGAACACGATACAAACCATCCAGACCGTGTTTTTCCAAAAACCTAGCCGCAGACACATTAGCACACAGCATGCACTCTTCAATCAGCTTGTGGGCATCATTGCGCTCTCTCGGCACAATGTTGTCTATCTTACGGTTTTTATCGAAGATAATCTGGGTTTCAACCGTATCAAAATCAATAGTACCCCGGGTTTGACGCGCAGCTTTCAGAACCTTATACAATTTATACAGTTCATCAAGGTGAGGCAGCACTGCCTGATATTCCTCACGCAGGGCCTTTCCTTCCTCTGCTTCCGAACGACCCAGCATATCCCAGACCTTAGTGTAGGTCAGCCTAGCATGGGAACGAATTAACCCTTCATAGAAATGGTAACCGGAAAGTTTTCCCCGTGCACTAATCGTCATCTCACAGACCATGGCCAAACGATCTACATCCGGATTCAGGGAACACAAGCCGTTAGACAGCACTTCCGGTAACATCGGAATGACATGGCCCGGGAAATAAACCGATGTGCCCCGTTCAGAAGCTTCATCATCCAGCGCCGTTTTTACCTTCACATAATGAGAAACGTCCGCGATAGCCACATACAGGCGCCATCCACCGCTGCGTTTGGATTCGCAATACACCGCATCATCGAAATCCCGGGCATCTTCCCCGTCAATAGTGACAAAAGACAGATCACGTAAATCAATACGTTGTTTTTTGTCCTTTTCACGAACCTCCGCAGAGAAACGCTGGCACTGTTTCATCACCGCTTCCGGCCACTCATGGGGAATGTCATGAGTACGGACAGCCACTTCCACTTCCATGCCGGGCTTTGAGCGATCCCCGAGAATTTCTTTAACAATACCGGTCGCCGGCTTCCGGCGGGCAGGCTGGTCAACAATTTCCACCAGAACATATTGTCCGGTCGTCGGCATCAGGACATTCGTCTTGACTATAATCTCCTGACTGATACGGCTGTTTTCCGGAATCACGAAAGTGGTTCCGGACTCCTCAAAATAACGCCCCACCAGCTGCGTGGTTCGCCGCTCCAGCACATCAACGATTTGCCCTTCCCGCCGACCCTTGCGATCTACCCCGGATTCCCGGATCAGCACGCGATCACCGTCAAAGGCCTGCCTCATTTCACGGGCAGACAGATACAAATCATCGGATCCGTCTTCAGGAATCAGGAAACCGAAGCCGTCTCTGTGCCCCTGTATCCGCCCACAGATCAGATCCAGTTTATCCAATAAGGTAAACGCACCCTTGCGATTCTGTAGCAACTGACCGTCCCGAACCATAGCCCGTAACCGAAACAGTAACGCTTCCTGCTGCGAATCTTCGGTCACTTCCATTTCACGACAGAGAACACGGTGACTGGCTGGTGCTCCTCTTTCTTCGAGAAACTGCATAATCAATTCCCGGCTGGGTACAGGATTCTCATAACGGGTTGCCTCCCGCGCGGCGTCGGGATCGGCATCTTTCCACCATTCAGACACTGTGTTTATTGAACCTCTCAAAATTTATGACATAGGTTATTACTAAGTAAAAATCACGCATACAGGACAAGCTTTCACTCTTGTTCGCGAGCATGACAATTATTATCAACGAGTAATAATAACAATGGAGTATTATCGCACCAGCCTCAAGGCTTTGAACAATCAGGAATAAACGCAACGCCCTAATTATTGTAGACACTAGTACTATAGCTTTACCGGACATTATCACACAGACAACAACTGTTGCTACCGTATACAGCCTTCTTATTGCTAGTATGAAGCCCGATCTTTCAGAAAATCCGGAGAAAACCCGTGAAGCTGGCCATTATCGCTGCAGTTGCCGAAAACAACGCTATAGGCATCAATAATAAACTCCCCTGGTACCTGCCTGGTGACCTGCGCTACTTTAAGGCAGTCACTATGGGAAAGCCCGTCATTATGGGGCGCAAAACATTTGAATCTCTGCGCAAACCACTCCCGGGGCGCACCAATATCGTCATTACCCACAACAAAGCCTTCACCCGGGAAGGAATTCAGATAGTTTATAGCCTACCGGACGCTATTTCTCTGGCTGAAGACATCGCACTGATCAATGGTAATGATGAAATTATTGTAATGGGCGGGGCAGAAATTTACCGTCAGGCACTGCCTGAGACCCGGAGGCTCTACCTGACCCGTGTTAACCAGTCTTTCAAGGGAGATACGTTTTTCCCCGACATTGATGACCAACAGTGGGAGGAAGTGGCGAAGGAAGACCATGAAGCCGATGACGGGCAACTGAATTACAGCTATGTGGTACTGGATCGTCGTTAACGCTTGATATCGGCCCTGTTTAATCAAAAAACGCTATAGTTAAACTATTAGCCGATACGATTCAGCCTATACGGTGCAGACAAGGACGTCACCGGCAATCGCTTCAGGGAGCACGCCGCACCGATGGATAACCGCACAAATCATTCTCCTCCCACAGGACGCTCTCCGGTTTCTGCCCATAACCCCGGCTCAACCACAAAAACCGGACATTCCATTACCCTGGAACATGCCAGCTGGTATGGTCGGCTGGTCAAGGCCATACAAAACCTGAAATATCGATTTGTTTCCCGCCATGGCAAGGATGCCATGAAAATATTTGATGCCTACCATACCGGCAAGCGACGTTATATCCAACGCAGCCAACCGGGCAAGTGTTATTTTGGTTCCCGCTATTACCGTGCACTGAACGACTACAAAATTGCACTGGCTATGCATCAGACAGGCATGGGAGTTATTACTCTGCTTCAGTCAAAAGAAAACGGCCAGATAACGCTCAATGAGGGAAATAACAGCAATGCAATGACAGATGCCCTACAGCAAATTGATACCGTCTTAAAGCAGTCCGTTACAGAAATTCTTTATAGCCTACTGACCAGCGGACGAAAAATTCCACCCGCCTTCATCAAACGAGCCCTTATTCCGCATTTGACGGAACAAATGATAGAGCAATCTCGATGTACGCCAAAACAGGCATTAAGGCAAGTTCACCAAAAGGTACGTGCAGCAGGTATTGCAACGGAGCAGGATATTACTTTTGAACGAATATTGACCCTAAAAAATGCTCTGCGTTGGCAGTATCTGCCACAAGCTGAACCAACCACTCCATTTACCAGCAAACCTTCTTCAAAACCGTTTTCTTCCACTCAACCCTGGTTAACCCAGCCCACATTATCTGCTCCTGAATCCAGCCGCTATCTTCTGGATGAAGAAGACAAGACTTATATCCGGTTAGCCGTGGATAACGGAGGCAGCATCAAGATTCCCCGGCATGATCTTAGAAACCGGATTAAGCGCCTTGTTTTACGCAACAAACGCAATGCAGCCAACCGTCTGGCGGGACTGGGGATCGCAATGACCGTGGCAGGAGTAGCAACCGGCGGTATTGGAGCCGTCGTTGCCGTGTTTATTCAAACCGTTAGTACGCTAAGCGCTATTACAGGGCTAAAGCGAGGCATCAACATGATTCGGCTGGCAAGAGCTTTGGCGCGGGTAAGGCACAATACAGATGCAGCCAGACTCTGGCAACAGGGAGCTGGTACTGATGACTTCAATGAAAAGCGGTTCAGCGAGTTTATTGACGACCTGAAACTGATTTGCAGCAAAGAGTCCATCACGGCTATCCATACGGCTTACGCCGAACTGGAAAAAGACTGCAATAAAAGGGAAAAAATTTTAGCTGCCCATGATGACGGCTCGTTGGATCACGCCATTATGGTGGAAGAAAGCCGGGCCCGATATCTGCACCGGCGGGCAAAACTGGATGAAAAATTCAAGGCCTTTGACCTGTTTTATACCAGCGTAGTGAGTGATATCAAACATATGGACACACAATGGTATTCGTTCAGCCATCAGCTGTGGCACAACCATTTCCGGCACATGTCCTCTCAACAACGTCAGGAGCTGTTCAGGAAAGCTGCCGAAGATCCCATGCTTCAGGGAGAACGTTATTACTTTGATCCGGAAAAGACACCTTGGATACCCACACTGTTTTCATCAGTCATCACAAAATCACAGGAACAAAATAAAAAGGCTGTCGCACAGGCGTTGGAATTTCTAGAAACCGACGACAAACATGCTCATAAGGCGGCACAGGCAGCCATTCGACTGTATCAGGAAACTGCTGAATTCCATCTGGTCAAGAACTCGCTGAAGGAATACATCAAACAATGGGGAAAAACGGTAGCAACGTCTGTAAAAGCCAGGGCACCCCAACTGTTTTTGAGATCGACTTTTTTAAGCGGCGTAGAACTGGAACTGGGACGACTGATTCCTGAGTTGTCCAATAAGATGAAAGACTCTTTACCCAGAATCAGCGGTGAAGGCGTTATTGTGTTCGCCTCATTTCTAATGGGCGACATTATTGTCGAAGCATTAAACAGCACTCAGCGAAATGATCGACTCAGAAAGATTCGGACAGGTGGAACAGACTTCACCCATACCGGTTTTTTTGGCCATTTCAAGCGGGAACGCACCGGACGGGAAGAAGTGAATACCGTTCGGGGTGCAGCCAAGGCCAAACTGGATGAAATGGTTTCCCAACTGAATACCATGCATAAACAACAAAAAACATTATCTGAAGAACTTGCTGCCCTGGAAGCACTCAGTAAAACACGAAGCCATAAGCCTTTCGGAGGCCTGACTGAAGAAGAAAGCCATCGGGCAGTCGTACTCCTGATGCGCCGGCAAATGCTAAAGGAAACACTGGATCATAAAGTAACGGGGGCCGTAGGCCTGTTCTATTCTACGGTTTGCAATAAAGCCAGCGCTCTGGATAAACGTATGGTTGATATAATTTCCCCGGCAGGCTAAGTGGTTTCCATCACTTCAAACGCCGTTCCAGATGTGTCTGAGCCATAATGCGGGTAGCGATTTCTTCCACAGAATAATTACTGGTATTAATATAACCGATACTTTCCTGCTGATAAATACGCTCAATGCACCTTATTTCATGGTAGCACTGCCGAACTGAGGCATAACGGCTGTCGGGCTTACGTTCCTGTCTTATGTCCGCCAGCCGGTTAGCATCAATCGTCATCCCAAACAATTTGGACCGGTAAGGTAACAGCGATTTTGGCAGATCATTGCCGACTTCCAGATCTTCCTCTGTGATGGGGTAGTTAGCAGCAAAGATACCAAACTGTAATCCCAGATAAATACAGGTAGGTGTTTTCCCTGAACGGGATGCACCCAACAAAATAATATCTGCCTTATTGTAATGTCTTGTTCCTGCGCCATCATCATTATCCAAAGCAAACTGAACGGCCTCTATACGACGATGGTAAGACTCACTACTGCAATTGGCCCGTTTTCTTCCCATCTTATTCAGTGCATGCTGCCCTATCTCTTTTTCCAGCCCGGGCATAAAGGTGGCGCAAAGATCTACCGTATAGGCATGACACTGATTTAAGACCGTACGTACATCATCATTGACCACTGTCATAAACAAAATAGGAAGCGTAGTATTGCCGTCTTCTGCCATTACGGATTGGATATAAGCCAGTGCTTCTGCTGCCTTTACCCGATCATTGACGTACGGTAACGTCATCGGTTTATAGGTGAGATCATCAAACTGCGTCAGCAAACTCTGGCCAAATGACTCAGCCGTTATCCCTGTACCATCAGAGATAAAAAATACATTTCTTTGCATAAATTAACCTAAAAAGCTGTATCACATTCTTCAACAGATGATAACATTTGAGCCCTCAAATTATCATACTGTCTGATATTCATCCGCCTTTCGTGCAGATGGGAGATTTATAGTGAGTGATTACGTTATAAAACTGGACCTGTTAACCACAAAAGACATTGATAAGGTCGGAGGTAAAAATGCCTCATTGGGGGAAATGCTGGGCCAGTTGACGGGTGCAGGAGTGCATGTTCCCTCAGGTGTTGCTACTACAGCGGAGGCTTACTGGGATTTCCTGCAAACTGGCGGACTCTATGACCGAATCCATTCGCTGCTGGACGGACTCGACATCAATAATATACAAGCACTGTCTTCTGCTGGACAATCCATCCGTGAGTGGATCCGGTCAGAACCCTTCCGCCCGGAATTTAAACAGGCCATTATTGATGCTTATCAGGAATTGTCAGAAGGTCAGGCTGATATATCTGTAGCCATACGTTCATCCGCAACCGCAGAAGATCTGCCTGACGCCTCTTTTGCCGGTCAGCAGGAAACCTTCCTTAATATAAGAGGCCATCAGAATGTTCTGCAGGCCATCAAAGAAGTGTTTGCTTCCCTGTTTAATGACCGAGCCATTGCCTATCGGGTTCATCATGGCTTTGACCATCGTCAGGTAGCATTATCTGCCGGAATTCAAAAAATGGTTCGCAGTGAAACCGGAGCCTCCGGTGTGATGTTCACTCTGGATACCGAGTCCGGGTTCAAAGATGCCGTGTTTGTTACTTCATCTTATGGATTGGGAGAAACGGTTGTACAAGGTTCAGTGAATCCCGATGAGTTTTATGTCTACAAGCCAGGCATTGAAGCAGACCGGCCAGCTATCCTGAGAAAAACTCTGGGCAGTAAAGCGATTAAAATGGTTTACAGTGATGAAGCCTCCACAGGAAAATCGGTTAAAACCGTAGAAGTTGACGTCGGTCAACGCCAGCAATTTTCCATTAATGACCAGGAAATTCATGAGCTGGCCAGACAAGCGATAACTATTGAAAAGCACTACGGCTGCCCAATGGATATAGAATGGGCAAAAGATGGAGATGACGGCCAGATTTACATCGTTCAGGCTCGTCCTGAAACCGTACAAAGCAGAACATCTGCCACCATTATCGAGCGATACCATTTATTAGAAAAAGGCCCCATTCTCATTGAAGGCCGCAGTATCGGCCAGCGTATCGGTCAGGGACACGTCAAACTGATCCGTGATGTCGAAGAAATGGACCGGGTTAAAGAGGGCGATGTACTCGTCACCGACATGACTGACCCCGACTGGGAACCCGTCATGAAGCGCGCCTCCGCCATCATTACTGACCGGGGAGGACGAACCTGCCATGCCGCCATTATTGCAAGGGAATTGGGTATCCCGGCCGTAGTCGGTTGTGTTCATGCCACCCGAATTCTGAAAGACAACCAACAGGTAACGGTATCCTGTGCCGAAGGTGATACGGGCTTTATTTATGAAGGTTTACTGCATTTTGAAAAGCAAACCAGAGATTTGACCTGCTTACCTGAACTGCCTTTCGACATCATGATGAACGTAGGTAACCCTGACCGTGCTTTCAGTTTTTCCCGTCTCCCTAATGCTGGCGTAGGGCTTGCCCGGGTTGAGTTTATTATCAATAAGATGATTGGCATACATCCCAAAGCATTACTGAATTACGACAGCCAGTCTTCAGAGCTCAAACAGGAAATTTCCGAACGCATTGCCGGATATCCTGACCCTGTCACTTTTTACATTGACAAACTAGCGGAAGGTGTTGCCACTATTGCAGCGGCCTTTGCCCCCAAAAAGGTTATTGTCCGGCTGTCCGATTTCAAATCTAACGAATACGCGAATTTGCTGGGTGGCCGACAATTCGAGCCGAAAGAAGAGAACCCTATGTTGGGTTTCCGGGGTGCATCCCGCTATATTGCTGATAACTTCAGAGACTGCTTTGAGCTGGAATGCCGTGCTATGCAAAAAGTACGGAATGAACTGGGATTGACGAATGTTCAGCTGATGATTCCCTTTGTCCGAACCACAGATGAAGCCCGGCAGGTTATTGAAATCATGGAACGTTTTGGCCTGCGTCGCGGGGAAAATGGCCTTAAAGTCATCATGATGTGTGAACTGCCCTCCAATGCGTTGCTGGCCGATGAATTTTTAGCCTACTTCGATGGCTTTTCTATCGGTTCCAACGATATGACACAGTTAACACTGGGACTTGATCGGGATTCCGGTCTGGTTGCCAACCTGTTTGATGAGAGAAACAATGCCATTAAAGCCTTACTTTCCATGGCCATCAAGGCCTGTAAAAAGCAAGGAAAATACATCGGTATTTGCGGCCAAGGTCCCAGCGACCACGCTGATTTCGCCCAATGGTTAATGGACGAAGGTATTGAAACCATCTCATTAAATCCGGACTCTGTGATCGAAACCTGGCTGTATTTATCAGAGAAACACCACGCCAACGTCTGATTACTCACAGCTATCTTCCAAAGGGTGCCCGACAGGGGTACCCTTTTTTCCATAAAAAGTTAATATGAGGACAGGGTTTATTCGAGCGACAACAAAAATCAGCAAAAATAGGCATTCCGGAAAAAAACTGCTACATTCACGCCACTTACTTCGAAAAGATACAAACAGCTTCTTCGAAAAGATACAAACAGCTTCAAAAAGATAGCGGACAGTTTATCGTTGATCGCCACTGATCCTTATATTTTTGTCAGGATATTCTTATGTTCAAGCATCGTTTATTAGGTTGGATTGCATTTTCTTTGTTGAGTGTTTCTGCATGGGCCAGCACGACAACACTTCAGTTGCCACAAGAGGCTGTTCTCCTTGTGATGGACGGTCAAGATATTACAAAATCACATATCACACCAAACGCTCCTGTTCCCCTGAACCAGGGTAAACATCAGATCGTGTTTCGTGTGGAAAAAACTTTTCGCCATTTGAATGACCGTAAAAATTTCACCTCTGAACCCTTGGTCCTGACCTTTAATGCCCAGACAGACAAACAATATAAAATCCAGCTGTCCGGTTTAACATTCTTTGGTGATACCAGCAGGTTCAATAAACAGCCCACACACCATATCAAACTGGTCAATAACTCCGGCGGTATCGTTCCCTTTAATATGACCATTCTGACCAAACACGGAATACAGCTGGGCCGCAATCTGGTTCAGGAAACAGCGGAATTTAATACCCAGTCCCATGCGGCATCCATGCCCTCACTGGTCACCGGATATAACAAAACGACTTTCCCGGTCGTTCGCGAGACCACGACTGCTCCAGCCGATACCAGTGAAAATATGCTCAAATACTGGTGGATGCAGGCAGCTCCTGAAATCAGAAATCATTTTAAAGAATGGCTGAAAACAGAAGCCGCACAATAGCCTGAAGTTTACTATCGGTAAGCATTATTTTCTGATTGAAAGAGAGCGGGCAGAAGGCAGATTGCTTACGGGTTCCGCTACCATAACTGCCCGATGTATGGTTTTTCCATTATATCAGCAGCGATGACGCCCAAGAGATTCACATCCAACACAGTCTTTTCCCCTGTCGTCACCGCAAACAAAGTGTCTCCGTCGTACATCGTATGTACAGGTTTAATCGCACGGGCACAACCGTCGTGCCCCATCTGGACGATTTTCAATGCCTGTGCCTTTGTCAGGATTGCATTGGTCACAATCACACCGATCGTTGTATTACCTCCGGCAAATCCCTGGCCTTTACCTGAGTCCTGCAAGTATTGCATACCGGATATAAACGTTTCCCATCGACAGACCGGGTTCCCGCCAGAACCTCACTGTGTTTTATAACATCGCCCCAGGCATTAACAGCAATAATAGCTCCCACCGTTACACCGCCGGACAGAGTAACGCTTTATACACCCAGCCCACTTTTAGTTGCCCGTTCTAGTTGTCCGTTCCATACTTGCTATTTTGCTAATAGTCGCAAATATCTCAGGGGAGCTATAAGATTTTTCTGAAATTTGTCAGCCATAATAAAAGAATGCTCTGGCAGAAGACCTGCACACACTATAAATAGCATTTTTCTACCTAATAGCCGGATGCATATAAACCCTATCAATAAATCGAAAGAGTACTCCCGCTGAACTAAGCGGGTGGTGAATTTCGTTCAGCCTGTTAAGGCTGATCCTGATTCTCAATATATTGTTTAATGACTTCCAGTGGCGCACCACCACAAGTACCAGCAAAATAAGAACGTGACCATAAAACAGGTTTTCCGTATGAACCCGAAATACCACAAAACTCTTGTCTTAAT
>NSIT01000092.1_pt1 | contig 13877 bp, 18 predicted proteins | sample 1450681 | NCBI WGS metagenome assembly NSIT01 (sample SAMN07455404, study PRJNA386592) | invertebrate metagenome | isolation source: Endozoicomonas-like sequences binned from scallop gill tissue | host: Pecten maximus | place: United Kingdom: Lyme Bay MPA | collected 2013-06-01
TGCGTATACCGTTCAACAACCAAAAGGCCTTATACTAGCGGATTTTCGCCGATATATGATTTATGAAGCTCATCTGGAAGAGTTAAAAAATACAAGCCCTCATAGTGAACCAACAGAAGTCTACGCCACGACCACTAAACCGCTGTTAAACACAGGCGACTCCTGCTCCGTCGAACAGTTAGTGACTCGTTTGGCAAATCAGGAAACAACCCTAATTGTTGATTATGGGTTAAGCCAGTTAAGCATCCACTCAAGGGATATTCAAACGTCTCCCCGATATGAAATCGTCATTCCTCGTATCTCTTATTATAAACGATTTATCACCAATAGAAGTCAGTTAACAACCTTCTTAAATGGCCTTATTGATGTGCTCAAAAACAGGCCGCTCTGCCAAAGAACGGACATAAAAATGGATATTTATTATCCTGAAGTACTGATTAATCATTTTAAGGCATACCGTAACAAGCACAGCGAGTCATTATCACCACACACAGAAGAAGTATCAGTCCTATAAAAAGGACATAACAGAAACTGCTATGTCCTGTTATAACCGGTCAAGCAATAATGTCCAGCAATTCTACTTCAAAAACCAAAGTGGTATAAGGTGCGATAGCGGCACCTGCCCCACGCTCACCATAAGCCAGTTGATGAGGCACATACAAACGCCACTTGGATCCTGTATTCATCATTTGTAAGGCTTCTGTCCATCCGGCAATTACGCCATTGACAGGAAACTCTGTCGGCTCTCCACGATTCACTGAGCTGTCAAATACCGTTCCATCAATCAACGTACCGTGATAATGAGTTCTGACAGTAGAAGCTGCAGTGGGCTTAGGCCCTTTTCCTTCTACCAGAACTTCATATTGCAAACCGGACTCAGTAACATGGACGCTGTCTTTTTTTGCATTATCAGCAAGATACATTTCACCGGCGGCAGCCATGGCTTTACCTTTGTTCGCCTGTTTTTTCTGGATTCTCTTATGCATTTCTTCAAAAGCCGCTTTCAACTCTGCAGAACCAACAGCGCTGGGTTGGCCATTAAGTGTATCCGCCAGTCCAGACAATACCGCATCAATAGATAACCCATCGATAGGATTTCCACAAAGCTGTTCTCCCATCTGCCGGCCAATGCCATAGCTGACACGAGACTCGACAGTTTCATAAATTTCTGCCATTGGATCTATTCCAGAAGTTAACAAAAGCGTGGCAGTCTAGCATATAAAACTGGTACAGAGACAGAAACACCCCTGTTTGTTCCTATGGCAGGTATTTGGTCTTATGGTACACTCAATTGCCAAAGTAATTATCATAAGTATCTTTACCCTGTGAACGAAAAATTATTTTCTGCCATCCAGTATATTATTCCCCAACATCTGCTTTCCCGAGGAATCGGCTGTATTGCCGAAAGCCGTATTCCCTGGCTGAAAAGCGCCCTAATTCGTTGGTTTATCAAGCGCTATCAGGTAGACATGAGTGAAGCCAAGGAGCCGGCTATTGAGTCTTATAAAAATTTTAATGCTTTTTTTATCCGTGCATTAAAAGACGATGTAAGGCCATTGCCTGCCAGTACCTCGCCATCCTCCCATAAAACCGCCATTGTCAGCCCTGCAGACGGGCAAATCAGCCAGATTGGCGATATAAAAAACGGTCGAATTTTTCAGGCGAAAGGCCAGGGCTACAGCCTGATTGAATTACTGGGCGGAGATGTAACACTGAGCAATGAGTTTGCAGAAGGTCGATTTGCAACCGTTTACTTATCACCCAGCAATTACCATCGCGTTCATATCCCCTTTACCGGAACACTTCGTCAGATGATACATGTTCCGGGTCGTTTATTTTCCGTTAACAACAGTACAGCCAACCATGTACCCCGTTTGTTCGCCCGTAACGAACGGGTTGTTACTATTTTTGACACGGAAAATGGCCCTATGGCCGTCATCATGGTAGGAGCCATGATTGTTGCCAGCATTGAAACGCCCTGGGCCGGACTCGTCACACCTAAACGGCGGGAAATCACACGTACACTCTACGATGGGAATACGCCAAAGCCCATAACCTTTAGTACCGGAGATGAAATCGGGCGTTTCAAACTGGGGTCCACAGCCATTGTACTTTTTGGTCGGGATCATATGACCTGGGAGAATCAATGGCAGGCAGGTCATACCGTCAGAATGGGTGAAGCCTTGGGATTTTTTAATGATTGACACACTCCCGAAATATCAGCAGGTATAAAAGCAGCATTCTTTTTTTTCCGCACAGATACCAGAGACACCATGACGATAAAACTCGGGATTGTGATGGATCCCATTCAATCCATCCACTATAAGAAAGACAGCTCACTGGCCATGTTATTGGCGGCTTCCCAAAAAAACTGGGAGCTGTTTTATATGGAGCAAGAAGATCTTTACCAGTATCACGGTGACGCTTTTGGCAGTATGCGTCCACTAAAAGTTCAGGCTGATCCTACCCATTGGTATCATCTGGATGAACGTCAGGAAAATCCACTGTCGATGCTGGATGTTATCCTGATGCGTAAAGACCCACCCTTTGATATGGAATATATCTACAGCACATACATTCTTGAACAGGCTGAAGTATCAGGAACTCTCATCGTCAACAAGCCCCAGAGCATCCGTGACTGCAATGAAAAATATTTTGCCACTCAGTTTCCTCAATGCACACCACCGGTAATAGTCAGTCGTCGTGAGAATATCCTGAGGCAATTTGCCCAGGAACAACATGACATTGTCATGAAACCGCTGGACGGAATGGGAGGAGCCTCTATTTTCCGTACCCATGGCGACGACCCTAACCTCAGCGTGATTATCGAAACACTCACTCACCACGGCAACTGCCAGGCTATGGCACAAAAATTTATTCCTGACATTACTGCCGGTGATAAACGAATCCTGATGATTGACGGAGAGCCTATCCCTTACGCCCTTGCCCGTATTCCTGCATCCGGTGAACTTCGTGGCAACCTGGCTGCCGGAGGGCATGGGAAAGGGATCCCTCTTTCAGAAGAGGACTATCGGATTGCCCGTGAGGTAGGGCCTGTATTACGTGAAAAAGGTTTGTTATTTGTGGGATTGGACGTCATTGGCCATTATCTGACGGAAATCAACGTCACCTCTCCTACCTGCATTTGCGAACTGAACAAGCAGTTCAATCTGGATATAGCCGGTCAGCTCATGGAGACTATTGAAGCAAAACTGCATCGATAATGCCGCTCTGTAGATCTATCTCTGCTGTTTCACCCTCTTTTTTTCCAACAGTAAACAGCAGAGAGTGCGTAGAGCATTGTCCAGTATAGAAACCTGATCCACTATGATCCACTAATATGTGGTAAAATCAACATTAGTCTTAGCTCCAAAAATAACTTGTCTATCAGCAATGGCAGGTTATTTAAGGCATCTGATTAAGCCTACTGTTAAAGATCAGCAGAGGACTGCAGTATTTTAAGACGACCATTGCTTATATCACTGTTAATCGCAATACTGACTCATGGGCTGATTCTGAAAGAAATCGATTTTGGTTCAGCCCCTAAAGATAGTCTGCCTGCTTCCCTGAAACTGAACCTGTCCTACCAAAATGGTAATAGTTCCAGACAGACCATGATTACACCACAAGATCAACACCAGAGTACGGAGCCTGTTCAACCAGAGAAGCCGCAAAGCATAAACAAGACAACAGAAACGAATGTTCTGATTTCTGATAAACCGATTTCTGACCAACAAGACGCAAACAGTATTCCATCATCACAGCCTTCCAAAAATAAGCAACAGGCAACCCGTGCGAAGACTCAACCAATAACACATTCTCCAGCGAAAGCAAAAAAGAACAAACCTGTTGTATCTGACAAGACATCATCCCCCACTGATTCCCTACAACCCCCTATTGACCTAAAGTCTGAAGTTAACCGGCTTGAAACACCATGGCGAACACAGCAACCGGTCGATGACAAAGGGTATCGGACAAAGCGATTCAAAGCCGTATCCTCCTGGCATGAACCTGGCGCTCAATATAAAGAAGCCTGGCGGCGGAAGGTGGAACGTATTGGTAATATGAATTATCCGGAGGAAGCCCGTAAAAAAGAGATATATGGAAAACTGAAAATGAGTGTTTCTATTAATCGGAATGGCTCTCTTCATAAAATAAAGATCACACGGTCATCTGGTTATTTAATTCTCGATAAGGCCGCTATAAGCATCGTTAAACTGGCAGCTCCCTTTGCACCTTTCGGGAATGACCTCAATGATTATGACCGCATAGAAATCATACGAACATGGGTGTTTGAACAAGATTCTTATTTTTCATTTTAATACTGATGATCAATGTACCAACACCAGAAAACCCTTTTTTACATAAACAAAAAAGGGTTATTCAATGTTATTGTTTCGTGCCCATTCTATTTTTTACACCAAGTCCGAATATCACTGATTTCATTTTTATCAATACTTAAGGATTCCAGAAATTCCTGATGAGCTGCAGGTTCCATCCGCTCAAATTGATCATGCCAGTTTTTCATGTCCTGCTCACTCAAGCCGGCTGCTTTCATAATCTCGACCCAACGCTCTTTATTAACCATATTTTTCTCCAGTAGAGCAGGTTGCTCTAGTAACGCTACAATAGCTTTTTGCTGTTGTCGTAATTTCTGTATCTCTTTTTCAAGAGAAGCAAATTGCTCCCGTAAAATACGCTCTTGTGTCCGTTCATCATTACGATTCAGCAGTAACGCGATATGTTTCACAGGCACACCAAAGGAACGATAGTCTATTATGGCTTCAAGCCTTCTGGCTTCATTGTCACCATACCACCGATAACCATTTTCTAAACGGCTACAAGGTTTTAAAAGCCCTATCCGTTCGTAATACAGAATCGTGGTGCGTGATATGCCATACTTTTTAGCCAATCGGGTAACAGTCAGCATATAACTTCCTTTGCAAGTACCTAAAAATATTATCTGCCCTATACTTGTAGACAGGTCAACGATTCCCTAAAAATTTTCTTACAGTCCAGAAAGTCATCGCCAGTATTCATCAACTGCAGACTGAAAAAACCGATTATTGTTATAGCCAGTCATAACTCCTTCAATTACCACAGTATCGATCATGAAGTATACGAACCTAACCAGTCATTTTCTGATCGCTATACCTCAACCGGCAGACTTTTCTTTTGCCAGTACATTAACGCTTGTATGCCGACATACATCAGATGGCGCACAAGGTATTATCATTAATCGACCAACTTCTTTACGGGTCAGTAAAATGTTCAAGCAGATAGGCATTGAGTCGCCGGATACACGACACCACAGTGATGACCGTATCTATGCCGGCGGCCCTGTGAGTGTTGACCGTGGATTTGTACTGGACAGCGGAGAAATCCGGTGGGAATCATCCGTGGACGTATGTCATGGGATACAACTGAGCACTTCCCGGGATGTCCTGCTTGCCATGGCCAATCATCGGGGACCGACGCATTGTCTGGTAGCACTGGGCTATGCCGGATGGGATGCCGGCCAGTTGGAACGAGAATTGGCTAATAATATCTGGCTAACCTGCAAGGCAGACTCTGACATTATTTTTTGCCTCCCTCCATCCCTTCGTCTTCAGGCAGCTGCGTCTATCCTCGGTGTTGACCTAAATCTGATACCCTGCAAAGCTGGTCATGCCTGATGATGCTGTCATTTACTGAATCAGTGAAAAATCTACTCATAAGCATTATGATATCGGTAGTGGTTTTTATGTCTGGTACCATCAAGGCTTGGAGCATGTTATCAGAAGATGATACGCCTGTTACCCACGACATGACATGTCCATTTAGCCACTCATCCGATAGTCACTTTGAAAATCAGTGGTTTCCCATATTTGCTGAAGACATGGTTGCGTACAGGAAAATAACACCACCTTCACAACCTGAACTGAAGTTAATGCTTACCGTTGATGCCTCATTAGCCGCGTGGCCTTATCACCAAAATACCGATATGATACTAAAAGCTGTCAACACCCCGATAAAAAGATTTAAAAATCATGCCTTTCGGAAAAAAATGAACTCATGGTGTCAGGCAACAACTCTTGCTCAGAGTGTGCAATTGCGTTTTAAAAATGAAAACTGGCGTACACTTGTAGGTGCTTCCGGTTGTATTTTTCATAGGATAGACAATCTGGTTGCGTATCTGTTTCATAATACTGAAACACAACAGGTTCGCATCATATTCAGTGGCTCCGTAACAGGGCGCATACCGGACGACAAAAGAGACCTGCCTTTCAAAAACACCATAGAAATTACAGACAGTTGGAAATCAAATTTTAAAGATACCCTGAAAGAGAACACCCCTCTTCCTGAGATTTTTTTACGCGCTTCAGAACTGGTATCCATCACACTGTCCATCATGGCGGAAAACTCCTGTTACAAGCACTATAAATTATCCTTGTCGGGTCATTCTCTGGGTGCACTTTTAGCCATATACGCTTCTTCCACCCAAAGACCACCGCCCCGGGTATTTTGTTTCTCATGTCCTGAGATCGGGCAATTTCTTAGTTTTTGTATTGGAGAGGATGTTCTCAGTAAAGCATGCCAATATATTATGCATTATCGAATAAAAGGTGACCCTATTTCTCACCCCCGAAAAAAGGGCAAAAACCAACCTCTCACTCATTATGGGCAAACCATCAATATACCTCACCTTTTTTGGGATAGAGGTCCGGATTTCTGTCATGATAAATTTGCCCGATGCATCCGCAAACTCTACAAATAAGTAACAACTTTATGGATTTCTTATTAAGAATATGACATCAACTGCAGCAATTCCCCAAACCTGGCTTGGCTTTGACTTTGGCACAATCAATATTGGTGTTGCCAGTGCCCAACTAGTAACACGTACAGCAACAGCACTCCCTCCCCTGAAAGCAAAAGACGGTATACCCAACTGGAATAACGTGGCTACGCTTATTAAAGAGTGGCAACCGGAAGCACTTCTGATAGGAATGCCTTACAACATGGATGGGACTGAATCTGATATGGTATTACGAGCCCGAAAATTTGGAAAAAGATTACACGGCCGTTTTAACCTGCCGGTTTATGAAGCCGATGAACGCCTGAGCTCTTTTGAAGCCAAAGACTGGGCAGGGAAACTGGGCCATAACGGCTATTACAAAGCAAATCCTGTTGACAGCATGGCTGCACAAGTGATCCTTGAAAGCTGGCTTAATGATGAAAACAACCCCCTGATCAATCCACCCCATAAGGATTGATTACAGGTTATTGGGCTCCTTGGCTTTTTCGCGGGCAGTTTCATGGGTTACCTTATTGTCGCTGATCAGTTTTTTAAGGGCCTGATCCAGTGTCTGCATACCTGAACCCGCACCGGTCTGAATGGCAGAATGCATCTGTGCAACCTTATCTTCCCGAATCAGGTTACGAATAGCAGAGGTTCCCAACATAATTTCATGGGCGGCTACACGTCCGCCGCCTTTCTTTTTCAGCAGCACTTGTGCTATGACCGCTTCAAGGGATTCCGACAGCATGGAGCGAACCATGGCTTTTTCTTCTGCCGGAAAGACATCCACAATACGGTCAATGGTTTTAGCTGCGGATGTTGTATGCAGGGTACCAAATACCAGATGCCCGGTTTCAGCCGCAGTCAATGCCAGACGGATGGTTTCCAGATCACGCATTTCACCCACCAGAATGATATCCGGATCTTCCCGCAGGGCTGAGCGCAAAGCATTAGTGAAATTACGGGTATCCCTGTGCACTTCCCGCTGGTTAATCAGGCATTTTTTCGGAGTATGGACAAACTCTATGGGATCCTCAATCGTCAGGATATGCATATGGCGGTTCTGATTAATATAATCCAGCATCGCTGCCATAGTGGTACTTTTTCCGGAACCGGTAGGCCCCGTAACTACCACAAGACCACGAGGCTTGTTCGCAATGTCCTTGAATACCTGCCCCATGTTCAGGTCATCCATGGTCAGAATCGTTGTGGGGATCGTCCGGAAAACGGCACCGCTTCCACGACTGTGATTAAATGCGTTCACACGAAACCGCGCCACGCCCGGCACTTCCACAGAAAAATCAATCTCCAGGTTTTCTTCAAACTCGCTGCGCTGCTTATCATCCATGATGTCATAGACCATATCATGAGCCTCCTGAGGCTCAAGAGCGGGTACATTAATTTTTCGCACATCGCCATCAATCCGTATCATAGGCGGTAAACCGGCAGATATATGCAAATCCGATGCGCCCTGTTTATTACTGAAAGCAAGCAGCTCAGTGATATCCATGGTAATCTCTCTCTTTAAAACCGTTACAATAAGATAACAGTGCAACAGAACCTGCCCTTAAGCGGCTCTGCTTCCGGGGTCTGATGGTGTATATCGACCAATACCTGAAAAATATCAGTCCCCGTTCACAGCATTAAGGTGTCTATATTTCATGAGTACCAACGATATCGAAGCTCACTTTGCTTCTGTAAAATCAGCCATTCAACAAGCGGAAGCCACCTGTCACCGAGAAGAACAGGTCAAGCTGATGGCCGTCAGCAAAACCAAGCCCATAGAAATGATTCAGAAAGCCTATGCTCTGGGACAGCGGGATTTTGGCGAAAATTATGTACAGGAATCCCTGGAAAAGATTCAGGCACTTTCTGACCTAAAAGACATTTGCTGGCATTTTATCGGCTCCATACAATCCAACAAAACCCGTGATATAGCCACTCATTTTGACTGGGTTCACAGTGTCAACCGACTAAAAATTGCCCAGCGACTGAATGACCAACGCCCTGACAGTCTGCCTCCACTGAATATCTGTCTGGAACTGAATATCAGCAACGAAAGCACCAAATCAGGAATGCCCCTGAAGGAACTTCCTTCTGTGATACAGCACATTGCCGATATGCCCCGGCTGACATTACGCGGACTGATGGTCATCCCGGCACCGGAAACCGATCCTGACCGGCAACGCATTCCCTTTCATCAGGCCGCCAATGTAATGAAACAGCTGAACCATGAGGTGTCACTGGACATGGATACTCTTTCTATGGGAACGACAGCTGACTATCAGGCTGCCATTACAGAAGGTGCCACCATCATACGGGTAGGAACCGCCCTGTTTGGCCCAAGAGATTACAGTCAGCAACACTAATTCCTCAGATTTCCCGGAGAATTGATTTATGGCTCGTTATTCCATTGGCTTTATTGGTGCCGGTAACATGGCGTCAGCCATTATTCATGGCTTGTTACAAAGCGGAATGTCCGCTGACCAACTGATAGCCTCAGCCCCCAGCGACATCACAAGAAACCGGATACAACAAGATTTTGGCATTCACACCACAGTCTATAATGCCGATGCTGCCCGTGCGGATATCGTTATGCTGTGCGTGAAACCACAAATCATGAAAGCCGCATTGAGCGACATCCATAAGACACTTATCCAGCAACGTCCTTTGCTGGTTTCTGTTGCCGCAGGTATCACCATCACTATGTTACACCAATGGATAAACGATCAGGATTATCCTCTAGCGGTTATTCGAGCCATGCCCAATACGCCGGCATTATTCAACCAGGGAGCTACCGGCCTTTACGCAGAGTCCGGTGTTTCACTGGATAAAAAGCAACGTGTAACGGATATTTTCAACCATATAGGCATTGCCCAATGGGTAGATAAAGAAACCCTGATTGATGCCGTCATTGCAGTAGCCGGTAGTGCGCCGGCTTATTACTTTCTTTTTATGGAAGCCATTCGGGATGAAGGCATTAAAATGGGACTTTCACCGAAAGTCTCTGAACAACTGACACTACAAACCGCCCTTGGAGCAGCTACGATGGCGTTAAAAGGCGACGATGACATTACAGAATTACGTCGCAAGGTTTGTTCCCCGAACGGAACCACAGAAAGAGCGATTAAGACTTTCCAAAAAGGCCAGTTAGACCATCTGGTAAAGCAAGCCATGGAAGCTGTATTACAACGATCCCGGGAAATGGCCGGTGAATTGAATCAATAACCCAATCTGTTTTATCTCTGTACCTTATATTCCGTTTATTTGGCTACAGGGATAAAACCTTTATTCAGTGACCAACCGTAATTCAAAAACATCAACGACTGAACTAAACTTGCCTAAATCATCAATGACTGCTGCGGGTCATTGACGCGTAATAACAACAGGCCTTAACCCCTGGATAAATGGGGTCGCATCAGATTCAATAGAGAAATCCACAGAAAGCATTTTATTATCATTTTTTCGATATAACTCATTATCCATCACGGGCATGTATTCAGGCATTCGTCTTGCTAACAAACCTTTTACGGACATAACTTCTAGCAGTCTTCTGGCACCCAAACCGGACAAATAGTGAAAAAACTCACCAGCACCCTTCATGATAGTTTATTAATTGGTTAATGAATTGATGATTAATATTGGAATAATTCTTTAAAAACCCCATTATCATAACATACAACTTATACACAGACTTTAGGGCTTCCAGATTTTCAAAAAAATCATTATAGACATTAAATTCTTCAACACTTAATTCAGGCAAGCACTTAAATAAGGGTATTTGATAAATGGAACTGACCTTAATAATACCGTTGTCTTTTTCTGTTACAAAAACAGCTGTTTGATCAGCTAATGATACGAATCTGTTGATATATGATTCATTAGTAATATACCCACTTTCCTCAAAATACGGCAAAGTATAAAAAGACAAACCGGCACATAGCAAAACGGTAGAATGACCGGTTAGATAAAAACACAAACACGATAAGAAGCTCTCCGGTTAATCGGTTACGAAAAGATAGGAGGACATCTACGGATTCCCCTGTGTACCGAATAAAAAAGTACTGAAGTCTCTTTTCAAAATGGCATCGGTTATCCATTAACTTACTATATTCTGTTACTATGCTAGCTTATTGCACTTATACGATTAATCTGAAGGATAGGTATGTCTGGATTTTCTTCAAGCATGGTGTTCATAGTCCAAACCCTTGGCAACTTGTTTATTTATGCCGTGCTGTTGCGCTTTTTACTCCAGCTGGTCAAGGCAGATTTTTATAACCCATTGTCCCAAGCTGTTGTCAAGATCACCTCGCCATTGCTAAAACCATTGCGGCGTATTATTCCGGGCTTTGGCGGTATGGACATCGCTGCACTGATACTAGCTTTTGTGCTGGAAATGATATTACTGTATCTCTTGTATGGTTTACGGGGCGCCTCTCCCTCTGCAGTGCCGATCGTATTAGTTATGGTGCAGGCCGTATTCAAGTTGATTGATCTGATCCTTAATATTTATATCTTCAGCATGGTGATCATTGCCATTGCCAGCTGGGTCACTTCCGGACGCTACAATCCGGCTCTGGTACTGTTGATGCAACTGACTGATCCCATTGCCAGCCGGGTGCGCCGGATTATTCCGCCGATCGGGGGGCTGGATCTCTCCTTTATGGCCATCATGCTGGTTATTATTCTGATCCAGGGCGCGCTGCCGGGCATTGAAAACAGCGCCCTGCGAGGGCTGGCTTCATTTTTTTAATGTAACTCCATAACACTTGCCAATGACAAAAAGGCCTCCCAAAAGGAGGCTTTTTTATGTTTTTAGGCTATATATTCATACATCCTGAGGTATAACCATGAAGTAAAAGGCGATATTATTTGGAAACACCACTGAATTTTTTCAGGGCAACTTATGTCATTAACCTGGATAAACGAACAGATCGCTGGACATCCATTCAACATCAGCTGACAACATACGGATTTCCTTCTGTTCAGCGAGTTTCTGCCTGCCGACCTGATATATCTCATATCACAACGGATAATTATGCCAACTTTCATTACGGATCAGATCGGTGGGAATCCTTTGAAGGCTACCTGAGAGGAGCGGTCGGCTGTCTTCAAAGTCATATTAAGGTTCTGGAAACCGCCATTCAGGCTGAGCTGGACAACTATCTGGTTTTTGAAGACGACACAATTCTGGAAGCAAACTCTCATTCCCTGCTGGGAAATGCTCTGAAAACCCTGCAACAACAACCCGACTGGGATATGTTTTATCTGGGAGGGAGGCACCGTTCCCGCAGAAAGCCGGTTACTGTGTCTGAAAACCTGTTACGTATACGCTGTACTTATCAAACCCACGCCTATGCAGTCAATCGCCCGTTTTATACAATCCTGCTCCATGCACTAAACCAATGCAAAGCAGAAATCGATCACTTCTACGCTGAAAAAATACACCCGAAACACCGTGTTTTTTGCTGCCACCCGGCAGTAGCCATACAATCTGACAGCCAATCCGACATTACCCAGCAACAGCCTCTCAGTGAAAAGAACTCAACCAGACAGCCATGGCTCAAAAAACTGGTCCGGTTAATCAGAAACCGAACCAGATGAACTTCAGCCTGGCTTGTACCAGTTGGATTTAATGTTGCTGCAAAGAGGTAAAAAGCAGGCGGTAAGGGAGCAGCCTCCGAAAGCTCAGAAACAGAGTGACCGAGGTAAATTCGTTGTGTTTTACGTTTTCAGAGCAAATAACCACTGGGACCTGGGTTACACCCACGGAAAGATTACGAAAGCTCCTGCCCTGCAAGGACTTTCTCAAGATAGCGTGTACTCATAGGCGCTTTCTTTTGCTTCCGTCTTAGTCCCGCCTCAAAGGTTTTTGTATTATTCAACAGATTTGCTGCGATATGTCGGAAACCTGCCATTATCTCCCCTTATAATGCGACAATCATCTTCAATCATCGCAACATCCAGCCGCCAGTGCAGCTTATTTTCATAAACCAATGCGACCGTGTAGCCACTGAGAGCTCTTCTGCTGTAAGTTCAGCAGAGCTGATGTAATAACGAAGGCTGATTTCATCACTACTGGGTAGTTCCCCATCGATCATTCTTCCTGAGAGAACAACGCCAAGGGTTTTCATTCCAGTCCAATCAAAAGAGTAATTGACGAATTTATCAAAGATATCTCTCTCTATGTATAAACGGCTCTCAAAACGTCCATGACTCTGCTCATCTATTCGGTACTAAGGTCTTAATCTGACCTAAAACGACATTATTGGCCGTTGAAAAAGCACTCACCCTATGGATCGTACCACGCTTCCTACTCTTGTCATAAGAACGTCTCAACGTCTTTCCGTCAATGGCAACAATACTGCCCTTAGTGGCAGCATGGCAGGCTTTCATCCAGTCGCTGAAACACTGCTGAAACGGGTTGGGATTAACGATACTCACAACTCTGGCAATGGTGTCATGAGACGGAATACCCTTTTCAAAGTCACCATATTGCCGAAGCTAGTCTAGCCTCTCCACTCCAAAGTCCTCGATTTCCTCCCAGTCTTCAGCTCCTGCAATGACTGCACAGATAGTCAGCAGAAGGATATCAGACAATTTATGTTCGACTTTCCAATTTTGCCTAGGGTCACTGGTAATCGAGAGTTGTTCAATCAAGTTAAAGGCATTCATTTTAATGGCCTTATATCCAGTTTCAAATATAAGGCCATGTATTTGTATTTAATGGAATTAGGATTATCGATATTAGTATCGATCACTGATAGCAGGAACTTTCATGCTCTTTCCCTGGGGTTACACCATAATTCTCTACTAACCCTGCTCTTGCTTACTCACAGCGTAAAGACAATAGCTGTTTAAAAAAATCGTTTTGCAATAAAGCATGAAGCTGATAGCGCTTATCTTGAGTCAGCTGTTTGTAGTGTTTGGTTTGAGTGTTCATTCCAGACTTCCATTTCAGTGTGTGACAACTTAGAAATCTACCAACAGCTGTCTCACATCTCAAGTTTCAGCCTGTTGCACTTGTTACTCTAGCATTATCCTTTTGTTCTGATTTTTTATGTATAGCTTTAGTATAATATTATGGTTAAATAATAAC
>NSIT01000093.1_pt1 | contig 13741 bp, 12 predicted proteins | sample 1450681 | NCBI WGS metagenome assembly NSIT01 (sample SAMN07455404, study PRJNA386592) | invertebrate metagenome | isolation source: Endozoicomonas-like sequences binned from scallop gill tissue | host: Pecten maximus | place: United Kingdom: Lyme Bay MPA | collected 2013-06-01
CAACATAATAAGAACCTGTTATGCCCCGCCTCATGCTCAGTGACGAGCACTGGTTAAAGCTCCAGCCAATGTTCAAGCAAGTCCGTATAAATAACAAAAATAACAAGCCTAATCTCAAGATCTCCGTGGAAGGTATGCTTTATCGCATCCGTACTGGAATTCCATGGCGAGACCTTCCGTCTAAATTTGGTAAGTGGAATACCGTCTTCCAGAAATTTAACGATGGGTCAGCTAAGGGAAAAGAGCTCAAGGTGTTTAATGCCTTGGTTCAAGACCCTGATCTTGAGTGGATGTTTATAGAGGGCTTTTATACCAAGGCCCACCAACACAGCAGTGGAGCGGCAACCAAAAACCCAGAAAGTATTGGCAAGAGCCGGGCAGGTCTGACCAGTAAAATTCATAGGGTTGTTGATGCGATGGGATTCCCTATAGATTTTAATATTACGGGAGGCGAAGTAAACAATTGCACGGCTGCACCAGACTTGCTTGACCAACGACCAGAAGCGGAAAATGTTATAGCAGACAAGGGTTATGACAGCAAAAAAGTTAGGAGAAAAATCACAGAAGGGGGTTTCAATCCAATAATCCCCAGAAGGAAGGGTTCCAAGACCGGAAACAAGGATATGGATTGGGTGTTATACAAATATCGCTATCTGGTTGAGAATATATTTGCCAGAATTAAGCACTTTCGAGCCGTAGCGACAGGGTATGACAAACTAAAGCGTAACTATGCCAGTATCGTCGCTATGGCAAGCTGTATCATTTGTCTGTCTATGTAAAAACCTCAACAGCCCCTAGTAGTGGTAAAAAACACACAGACCTGAAAAAGAGAAAGCAGCTACCAAACTCGGCAAGAACCAGAGACCGAAGATATATCCATAATCCAAGAATAAAAGTATGCAATAAATTCAAAGGCTAGATATTTTGCCTAAATTGTATTTCGCAGCCCAAGACATTCCGGATAAGGGTTCAGGTAAACCTGTTTTTTCACATAGTCATCACCGTACTGCTCTAAAAAATGAGACAGCAGGGAAACCGGTGTAATTAACGGCACCATACCCTGACGGTACGTCTCTATAACTTTCATAATTCGCTGCCGATCATCACCCCCCACAGTTTTTTTCACATACCCCATCAGGTGTAACAACGCATTGGTATGACTTTTTCGGTTTGCCCGATGAGAAAGTACATCCATAAACTGTCGAATATATCCGTCCAGAAACTCATCAAAAGGAATATGACGTCCTTGTGCTACATATCGACCCAAATTCTGATAATTTTGAGGGTAGTGCGCCATCAACAGATATTTATGTTGACCATGAAATTCAACCACATCGCTGTATTTCGGCGGGTCAGCCAGCAGTTGCTGCCAGCGCTTGTACGCATACACTCGGGTAAAAAAGTTTTCTCTTAAGACCGGATCATGAAGGCGACCTTCCTCCTCCACCGGTAGCGCAGGCATTTGCGTCATTAAAGTTCGCGCATAAATACCACTGCCACTAAAACCACTGGGATTGCCATTAGGATGATAAATTTTTACCCGTTCCATCCCGCATGATGGCGATTTTTGCATCAGGATATAACCACTTAGCCCCTGTATTTCAGAACACTTCTTCTTGGCATAAGCTTCCAGTGGCTCGGTCACATCAAGATCCTGATGTTCAGTCCCCTGCACCCGATATACGTTTTCTCCCCCAACCAGCCGGATGGGCTCTCTGGGAACCCCTAACCCTATGCCAACCTCAGGACAAACCGGAATAAATTCCACAAGTGGCGCCAGATCATTAACACAAAAAGATGATTTTTTATGTCCGCCGTTATAGCGTACTTTCTGCCCGAGAAGGCAGGAACTAATACCTATAGCAGGCTTAATATCGATTCCATCCAGAGGAACAATCGCCATAATCTATACCCCTATTCAATTTATCGTTCTTCTTTTAACGCTGAAAAGGCATCCATCGCTCTCCGGCGAGAAGCTTTGCAATCAACAATAGGCTCAGGGTAATCGAGCACACTTACACCTGTTTTAGCATAAGGCTCATGAATCACCGATTTGTCCAGATGGGCCAATTCCGGTATCCAACGCCGTATGCAATCGCCACCAGGATCAAACTTTCTAGATTGTGCAACAGGATTAAACATCCTGAAATAAGGCGCAGCATCCGTGCCTGTACTGGCAGACCACTGCCATCCCCCATTATTGGAAGCAAAGTCACCATCAACCAGTTGTTCCATAAAATATTGTTCACCCAGACGCCAATCCAGCATCAGGTTTTTACTCAGGAACATAGCAGTAACCATTCTCAGGCGATTATGCATCCACCCCGTTTGCTTCAGCATACGCATTCCTGCGTCAACAAAAGGATACCCGGTTTTTCCTTCTTTCCAGGCATCAAGCAAACGGGTATTTTTCCCCCAGTCCAGCCTCTCTGTTTTTGTAACAAAAGCCCTATTCATGGATACCCGGGGAAATCCCACCATCACATGCCGGTAAAACTCTCGCCAGATCAATTCATCCATCCAGCAGGCCATTCCAGAATTACTCACATTCATTTTTCCGTGGTTAGCCTTCAACAATGCATACAGGCATAATCGAATTGAAATAACGCCAGCAGCCAACCATGGCGATAAAGTACTAGTCCCTCTTAAGGCTGGAAAATCCCGGCCATTTTGATAATCCTCTACGGAAGCATCAAGAAAAGCATCCAGTCGTTGGTGCGCCTCTTTTTCTCCTGCCGGCCACCAGATAGCAAGATTTTCAACCGTAGGCTCGTACAGATGGACAGGGATTTTTTGAGAAACAGGATGGCGAATAGGCAACGCTGCCTGCTTCTCCGGCACAGGCAGAGGTTCAATGGAAAACACATTGTATCGCCTCAGTAATGCTCGCTTGAAAGGAGAAAAAACCTTGAAAAATTCACCTTGTCCATTCAGTAAAGATCCAGGGGGAAGCAGTACCTGATCTTCAAAGCGATGACAGGGTATACCTTTTGCCTGACACGCTTTTTCTACGGCATCATCACGACGCTGTTCATTAATGCCATATTCATTATTAAACCAGACCCCCTGACAATTGAGTGTCCGGCTTAAAGCAATCAACTCAGTCGGCGTATCAGAAAAACGATCCAACACCTGACAAATCAACGGAATATTGAGCAAGGAAAGCGTGTCTTGTAACGAAGCCAGATTGTTCAACCGAAAGTGCAGCTTACTGGGACTCTCATGATGCTCTTTCCATTGTCCGGGAAATAGAAAATAAACGCACAGGACAGAACCGGCTTCGGATCCATGAAATAATGCCGGATTATCCATACTTCGCAAATCGGAACGTAGCCACACCAATTGTCTGGTATTTTTATCCATAAGCCATCCTGAATAGCTGCATTCATCTACCGACAGGCTAAATCATTTCATTATTCTCAGCTTCCAGCAAGACTTTTACCGGCCTGAATGAACGCCGGTGAATAGGAGAAGGCCCCAGCTCTTTTAAGAGAGTCATATGAGCACGGGTAGGATATCCCTTATGTATTGCAATACCATAACCCGGATATTTCTGGTCCATCTGAACCATTTCCCTGTCCCTGACAACTTTAGCGATAATCGATGCCGCAGCAATTTCAAGAATCCGGCCATCCCCTTTGACAACCGATTGGGCTTCACACGACAACTGCGGGCAACGATTCCCATCAATCAACGCCAACTCGGGTTGTTTGGAAAGCCCTTTTACTGCACGCTGCATAGCCAACATACTGGCATGAAGAATATTGATACGATCAATTTCTTCAACCGAGGCCCGGCCTACGGCATAGGCAATACATTGATGACAGATACAGTCAAATAGCAGCTCGCGCTTTTTTTCAGACAATTTCTTTGAATCGTTCAATCCCTCAATAGGATTTTTTCGATCAAGAATAACAGCAGCAGCCACCACATCGCCACAAAGTGGCCCTCGCCCAGCCTCATCCACACCAGCAATAAACCCTTTTCCTAAAGGATTTTCTATAAAATCAGCACCAAATGCCAACATATATTTTCCCTATAATGACGTTTTCCTGCTCTGTAGCTACGCTTTTTTTCCTACCGATGCTTTCCCGATCACTGAGAATATTACCTGACAGGCCAGCTCACTGGCATTTCGCTTAAGCCGATGATGAAGCTCTGTAAATGCAATCTCCAGTTTCTGTTGATAACCCCTGTCATCTAAGGCTTTTTGCGTTGCCTTACAGAGATTCTCCGCAGTCGCCTCATCCTGTAGTAATTCTGGCACCAGCAAGTCATCAGCCAGCAAATTAGGCAACGCCACATATTTTACTTTCACCACCCGCCGGGCAATAGCAAACGTCAGCGGATTCATCCGATAGCTGACGACAAGAGGACGCTTATGAAGGGCAGCCTCAAGCGTTGCCGTCCCTGATGCCAGGACAATGACATCAGACGCTGTCATTACTAACTGAGCCTTACCTTCATAAAGCATTACAGACAATTCAGGATACTGTTTTAACAACGGCTCCAACTGTGCTTTACGTTCAGCATTGGCACATGGGATTAGAAAACAAAGATCAGACTGCTGTGTAGCCAATAATTTCGCCGTTTCTAAAAAAAGAGCCCCTAAATGGGCCACTTCATTTCTACGACTTCCCGGCAACAAGGCAATAATTGTATTACGATCATTTAAACCTAATGTTTTTCGGGCCGCTTCCCGATCAAGAACCATCGGAACCTGATCCGCCAGTGGGTGCCCCACAAACGTCACCGGTATTCCATGCTGCCGGTAATACCTTTCTTCAAAAGGTAATAGCACCAGCATATGATCAACCGCATGACGAATTTTTTCTAACCGCTTTTCCCGCCAGGCCCAAACTTGAGGGCTGACATAATGAACCACAGGAATCCCAGATGCTTTTAATTTTTTTTCAATGCTTAGATTAAAGTCCGGGGCATCGATACCAATAAAGACGTCAGGTTTGTCCTGCAATAATTGAGTCACCAGTGTTTTTCGGATGCTCATTAATTCCCTAAGGCGTCCCAACACTTCAACCAGCCCCATAACAGAGAGACGCTCCATTGGAAACAGGCTATCAAATCCCTCTGCTTTCATCAGAGGTCCACCAATGCCATAGCACTGTACATCAGGACAATGATGCCTGATTTCACGGATCAATCCTGCACCCAACATATCACCGGATGCCTCTCCCGCCACCAAAGCAATTTTCAAGGCAGAAGCATTCTTAACGGACGATACCACGGGTTGATCCCTTGATTGAATCAATAAGCAGCTGAACCTCAGATGTCGGTTCAAGCGTTTCCAGATGCGTCACAGCATCCTGAATACGTTGCCCGCTGCGATAAATGACTTTATAGCACTGCTTCAACGTGTGAATAACCTCGGCACTGTAACCACGACGGCGCATACCTTCAAAGTTCATGCCATGAGGTGCGGCTGGATTACCACTGACCATGACAAACGCCGGAATATCTTTGAAAACAGCCGCTTGTCCGGCACTCATACTAAAAGCGCCTACTTGACAGAATTGATGAACACCGGTAAAACCACCCAGTACGGCACCATCTCCGACCCTTACATGACCGCCCAGTGTTGAATTATTCGCCAGTATGCAGTGATTTCCCAACACACAGTCATGGGCAATATGTACATAAGCCATCAACAGATTACCACTACCGATAACGGTAACGCCTTTATCCTGTAATGTTCCCCGATGAATCGTTACCCCTTCCCGGACAACATTATCATCACCGATTTCCAGACGTGTGGGTTCACCCTGATATTTTTTATCCTGACAATCCTCTCCCACACTGGCAAATTGAAAAATCCGGTTATTTGAACCCATATAAGTTGGCCCTTTGATGACCACATGGGAATGAATGCGGCAACCTGCCCCAATAATCACATCAGGACCAATAACACTATAGGGGCCTACATGCACATCGGGAGCCAACGTTGCACCAGGATCAATAATCGCTGTTGGGTGGATACAGATTGACGGATCCTTACTAACACCAGCATCAGTCAAAACTAAGGCTCCTTTCTTGCACACATTACTTCAGCTGAACAAACAATATTGTCCTCCACAAGCGCCCGACAGGAAAATTTCCAAAGATTGCGTTTATGGGAAACATAATCTGCAACCAATACCAACTGGTCTCCCGGAACAACCGGACGGCGAAAACGAGCCTTATCAGCTGCAGCAAAATAATAAATAGAAGGATCATCAGGAGCAGGTTGAACTAATTCATGCCCAAGAATTCCCGCTGCCTGAGCCATGGCTTCCATAATCAGCATGCCTGGCATCACCGGATGATCGGGAAAATGCCCCTGAAAGAAAGGCTCATTTACCGTCACATTCTTTAAACAGGAAATTGTTTTCTTTTCCACATCCAGGCAGGACACTCGGTCTACCAGCAAAAACGGAAAACGATGGGGCAATATTTCCTTTATTTCCTCAATTGTCATCATGTACTATCAACTCAACCGTTACTTCTAAGAAACGCCCACACCAGAGATGGTGCATTCATTTTTTTCATGATTGTTAAAGAAATACCTGTCAGGTATTCTTTTATGTATGGGAAAAAACAGGGGAAAAGCTCAGGAATTATCCATTGCTTGTTTTTCCAAGAGCCTGTTTTTCCAGCGCACCAAGCCGTTTAGCAATATCATCCAACTGACGAAAACGCACCGCATTTTTGCGCCATCGACGGATATCCATCAAACCGGTTCCGGACGCATAGCTGCCTGATTTAGAAATCGAACCTGTTACCATGGCCATGCCTCCTACCTGAACCTGATCAGCTATCTTCAGATGGCCTGCCAATCCTGCCTGACCCGCAATGATACAGTATTTTCCTATCTGTGTACTGCCGGAAACTCCTGCCATTGCTGCTATGGCCGTATGATTTCCAATCTCCACGTTATGACCAATCTGGATAAGATTATCAAGGCGAACACCGTCTCCAATAACGGTATTACCCAAAGCACCCCGATCTATGCAGGTAGAAGCACCAATTTCCACATCATTGCCAATCACTACTCCACCGATCTGCGTGATCTTATGCCAGGCATTACCATCAAAGGCGTTACCAAACCCATCAGAACCAACAACCGCACCACTATGAACAATGCTTCTTTTGCCAATAGACACCCCATGACAAATCGTCACATTACGTGCTACGCGACTATTGTCACCAATAATACTATCGTGACCAATCACTGCACCGGCTTCAATAGAGACATTCTCACCCACCTGAACCCGATCCTCGATAACCACATGGGCACCAATACAGGCTGTCTCATGGATAATCGCAGACTCACTGACCACTGCGCTTTCATGAACGCCTTGACAAGGATAAACAGTATGGTCAAATAATGCAGAGACCTTTGCATAAGCCAGATAAGGATCATCCACGATCAATTTATGTCCGGAAAATAATGCTGCATGATCCTGCTTTAAAATCACACAACCAGCCTGTGTCTTCTCCAGATACCGTATATAAGAAGGGTTCGATAGAAACGAAAGATCTTCTGCATTCGCATCAGTCAACGGCCTTAAACCACTGATGCGATAATCCGGACTGTCCGAAATCAGCTCTGCTTTAGTGATATCAGCTAATGTGGATAGCGTATAACCTATGGAATCTTTCATTGACTATTTCGCATTATTCAAACGTTCAATAACTTTACGGGTAATGTCAAACTCAGGTTTCACGTAATCAACCATAACAATGGGTCCCTGCTGTTTACGGAACACAATATCAAAGTTCTGCTCTTTAGCAACAGCATCTATTGTCGCCATCAACTTAGGTTCCAGTTTTCCAATTTCCTCACGCCTGATTTTTTCTACCTCTTCATTCAACTGATTAGCCTGAATCTTCAGGTCTTCGCCTTTTCGCTGAATAGCTAACCAGCGCGTTTCTCGTTGTGTCTTGGATAAAGTCGGTTCGTCTTTTTTAAATTTTTGTTGAAGACTTTGTAACTCTGCTTGCAAAGCATCTAGTTGCTTTTGCCGTGGAGAAAACCGTGCGTCTAAATTCTTTTTAAAACGCTTCGCTTCGTCCGACTCTCCAAAAGCCATCTGAGCATCAACAACAGCAATACGCTGCGGAATATAATTCTGTGCTTGTTTGGCATTAGCATAAAAAGGAGCGACGACCACCAAAGCCAATAACCATATTTTGAGCTGCTTCAAGTGCTTTCTCCTGAGCAATTTACTGATTAATAAAAATTCCGCCCTGACTTACACAGTCAAGGCAAAGAAACAGATAGTGAAGAGAGTATTATAATGAAAAGCGTTTGTAACGCCTAATTTCAAAACACTACGCCTTTCAACAGAAAGACTTGACAGATCATCTTTCTAAAAAGGCGAGTATAATAAAAAGCCCTTTAAAAAATAAAGGGCATCAAATAACCTTCACACTCTATATTTTTAGAACGGAGCTCCAAGGGAGAACTGGAACACCTGTTTTTCATCCTCTCCTTTAGCATTAAGCGCCTTGGCAAGACTAAAAGTTAACGGTCCTAATGGAGTAATCCATGTCAGACCGACACCAGCACTGTACCGAAACTCACCCAAATCAGGTTTTGAGCAATCAGTAATCTGATCACTGTCTTCACAACTGGTGCTGTACACATTACCAAAATCAAGGAAAATACTCGTCCTCAGTGACCGCTGATCCTTCACAAACGGCAAGGGAAACAGTATCTCAGTAGTACCTTCTATCACTACGTTACCACCCATACTGTTATAATCAGATCCGTCTTTTTCCAACGCCTTAGGTCCCAAAGTATTATCCTTATATCCTCTCACGGAACCAAAACCACCTGCATAAAAGTTCTCAAAGAACGGGAAATCAGACGTATTCCCGTACGCACCACCATAACCCAATCGGGTAGCAAAACGCGCCGTTAACGATTCCGTAATAGGTTGGAAATATTGCCCCCGATACGTGAGTTTATAGAAAGTAGCTGTTGACCCTGGAACAGCTACCTGCATATTCATACTCTGGGAATAACCTCGTGTAGGAAGTAACCCCCGGTTCAGGACAGACTGAGACCAGCCAATATTTGCCTTAAAGGCAGTAAAATTATCGTTTTCTTCTTCCAGATATCTGGTAATGTAATCTGCCGTATTATTCCCGGTTTTAATCTTGGTGCCTTCTACACCAACCCCAAAATTAATCGACTGAGTTTCTGACAAAGGATACCCAAAACGCATATTGGCACCTTCTGTATCCGCCGCATAACTAGAGATGTCTGAGTCCTTGTAATCATAGGTGCGATAATACAAATCAAAACCACGACTCACACCATCAACCGTATAATAAGGATTCATAAAGCTGAAATTATACAGTTGACTGATATCACTTTTATTCAGTCCAACGGAAACACGGTTACCAGTGCCCAGAAAATTACTCTGGCTGACAGAGCCGCCTAACAACAAGCCGTCAGATTGTGAATAACCAACACTAGCGGTAATGCTACCGGAAGGCTGCTCTTCTACCGCATAATTCACATCCACCTGATCACTTGCCCCGGGAACAGACGGCGTCTCGACATTAACCGATTTAAAGTATCCCAAGCGCTCCAGACGAACTTTAGACTGCTCTATTTTGGCTGTGTTAGCAGAAGCGCCCTCCATCTGACGCATCTCTCTGCGCAAGACCTCATCATCTGTTTTTGTGTTTCCGGTAAAATTGATTCGACGAACATAAACACGCCGTCCGGGATCAACGAAAAAGGTCAGGGCAACCGTTTGATCCTCATCATTAACCTTTGGGATGCCTGTCACATTAGCAAAGGTATAGCCTTCATTCCCTAACCGTTTACTCAGACTTTCTTCGGTATTGCTGACGACTTTCCTTGAAAAAACCTGACCGGATTTCACCTGCAATAATTTTTTTGCTTCTTCTTCCGGAATAATAATATCACCTGCCAGCTTAACATCACTGACTGTATACTTATCACCTTCATCCACATTTACGGTAATGTAGACATTTTTCTTATCCTGACTGATAGAAACCTGCGTTGAGGCAATACGAGAATTAATGTATCCCCTATCCATGTAATAGGATCTCAGCCGCTCCAAATCACCGGATAATTTTTCCCGGGAATATTTATCAGCAGAACTGAAAAAAGCATACCAGCGAGATACTTTTGATTGGAATAAATCCGTCAGAACTTCATCTGAAAACACCCCATTACCAACAATATTGACATGTCGGATCGTTGCAACTTTTCCTTCCTTGATATCAATAACCAGCTTTACCCGATTGCGAGGTTGAGACTGTACTTCAGTACTTATATCAACACCGTAACGCCCCTGACCGATATACTGACGTTCCAACTCCAGCTTTATACCTTCCAGCGTAGCCTGCTGAAAAATCTCTCCCTGAGCCAACCCCGCTTTGGCTAATCCTTTTTTTAAATCTTCCGTTTTAAGTGCCTTGTTCCCCTTGATTTCAATCTCACTGATTGAAGGTCTCTCTACAACGGAAACAATCAGGACAGAACCATCCTGCCCCATACGAATATCTTTAAAATACCCTGTACGAAACAAGGCTCTGGTAGCATTGGCTATGCCTTTAGTACCGATATCTGTACCCACATCAATGGGTAATGCATTATATACAGTACCGGCTGAAACCCGCTGAAGGCCATCAATCTGAATATCAGAAACAACAAACGCCTGAGCGCCTGACGCACAGGCCATCGAGCCAATCAGCAGAGACAACAGTGATCGCTTCATGGAATCCGTTCTTGTCCGTGTTCATTTTATAACCCGGTCAGCTCTGTCAAAACAGTCGACTGACATCATTGTAAAGTGCCAAAAGCATCACACTTACGATCAGGGTTACCCCAACTCTTAAACCCAGCATTTGGCTTCGTTCAGACAGTGGTTTCCCTCTGACCAGCTCCACCAGATAAAACAGAAGATGCCCACCATCCAGTACCGGAATCGGTAACAAATTAAGGACACCCAAACTAACACTCAGCATAGCAAGAAAATACAAGAAGCTTTCCAGTCCTGACTGAATTGAGGCACTGGCAACTTTTGCAATAGTAATCGGACCACCAAGATTATTAACTGAAACTAGTCCCGTTACCATTTTCCATAGTGAACCCACTGTCGTAGACGTCAGTATCCAGGTTCCTTGGATACCCTTCATCAAGCCATCAATAGGGCCGTAACGAATATCCCGAAGCATCCCTTCTGGCCACTGAAACGACTTAACCCCTGCTCCAATATAGCCGATAATACGACCTTCTGAATCACGACTATCCGGCGTCAGAAAAACCGTTTGCTCTACTCCCTTGCGAAAAACAATGGTTTCCAGTGTCTTTTCAGGATTCTCCCGAATCACATCAACCCACTGCTGCCAGCCCTCAATTTTATGCCCGTTCACCCGATAAATGATGTCTCCGGAAATTAATCCTCCCTTCTTCGCGGCCCCACCGGATAAAACCTCTCCAATAACGGCAGGGATGACGGGTGAAAATGGAGTTATTCCCAAATTAGTCAAAAAATCCGGGTTATCGATGCCAGCCAGCCAATGCTCAACAGAAATTATTCGTTCTGTTACCACACCTGAGGGCTGTTCACCAACTCTACCAGGACGTATACCTATGGTAAGATTACCGGTTTCCCCTATAAATGGCAAAAAGGCCATATTAACTGCCCGCCAGTCAGGTGTTTCCACTCCATTAACCGATACAATCTCATCTCCTGGCTGGATGCCTGCCACTGCAGCAGGAGATTCAGGCACTATATTACCTACCTGAGGAAGAATAACCTGCATTCCTATACAGTACATAAGCCAAAGCGCTGCAATTGCTAATAGAAAATTAGCAAAGGGACCTGCTGCAACAACCGCAATACGCGATCCCACGGACTGATTATTAAAAGCAAGATGTTTTTCATGAGCTTCAACCGGACCTTCCCGCTCATCCAGCATTTTAACATAACCACCGAGAGGAATAGCAGCTACGCTGTATTCTGTTCCCTGTCGATCCGTTTTTCGCCATAAGGACTTACCAAATCCCACGGAAAAACGAAGGACTTTAATCCCGCAACGACGTGCCACCCAGAAGTGCCCAAACTCATGAATACTGACCAAGATCCCCAGTGTGACAACGAATGCCACAAGCGTTTGCAGCAAGCTGGCTACCATGAATAAACTCCCTTTTGCCTGTAAACACAAGCAACCAATACCTCATTATTTCTGTTATACGGGATACTACGCAATACAGCAATCCTGCCGGATTATATATTGTTGCGCATTAGAACGCGCCTGCACATCAGCATCCAGCACATCTTCAACACTACCAGCCCGGTTCACTGGTAGTTTTTGCAATGTCGCATCAATTACCTCAGGTATTTTATCAAAACGCAACTGTTTTCTCAGAAATGCATCCACCGCTTCTTCATTGGCTGCATTCAGCATAGCTGACGCTGTACCACCTGCAGACATAGCTTCCTGAGCTAGCTTAAGGCAGGGAAACCGGCGAAAACTGGGAGCCTGAAAATCCAAACGCGCTATTTCAATCAAAGACAAAGGCTTGGCTCCGGATGGAATTCTTTTAGGCCATGCCAGCGCCTGCGCGATGGGTGTTTTCATATCCGGATTACTGAGCTGTGCCAACACAGAACCGTCATCATAATCTACCAGTGAATGAATAATACTCTGAGGATGTACAACAGTTTCAATCTGATCAGGCCTGGCATTAAATAACCAGCAAGCCTCTATCATCTCAAGACCTTTGTTCATCATCGTAGCTGAATCCACAGAGATTTTTTTCCCCATAGCCCAGTTAGGATGTGCACAAGCTTGCTCTGGAGTCACTGTAGCCAATGTTTCAATAGAACGATTTCTGAAAGGCCCACCAGAAGCTGTCAATAAAATACGACGAACCCCAACCTGCCGAAGCCCGTTTCGATAATCAGGCGGCATACACTGGAAAATAGCATTATGCTCACTATCTACGGGCAATAAAACAGCTCCAGACTCTTCTACAGAACGCATAAACAAATCACCGGTCATCACCAGCGCTTCTTTATTAGCCAATAAAACTTTTTTTCCGGATTTCACGGCTGCTAACGTTGGTAACAACCCGGCCGCTCCCACAATAGCTGCCACAACAATACTCGTTGAACCCTCTGCGGCAGCTCTGGCCACCTCTCGGGTACCGGATAACACTTCAGTTTTATAGCCTTCTTCACGAACCAACTGAGCCAAACACTTTGCTGCTTCTGGATCAGCCATAATAGCCACATCCGGCATAAACTGCTTAACCTGACGAAACATGCCCTGATAATTGCGCCCAGCCACCAATGACCGTATGTGGTACTTTTCGCTATTACGTGCAATTACTTCCAGCGTATTTTCGCCAATGGAGCCTGTTGATCCTAAAATACAGACCTGTTCCATTACTCTATTCCTATTATTACCATAGCCAGAACAAACACCGGAGCAGCTGCTACCAAACTGTCGATCCGATCCAGAATCCCTCCATGCCCGGGCAATAAATTACTACTATCTTTAATTCCCCGCTCCCGTTTTAGCATGCTTTCTGTCAAATCTCCTACTACAGATACAACCGCCGTAAAAAGTGACAGTAATAATAAACCCAATCCTTGCACAAAACTGATATTCAGAAACAATCCTGTTATCACTGCAATTAATGACGACAGAACTAAACCACCGGCAAACCCTTCTATTGTCTTATTAGGGC
>NSIT01000094.1_pt1 | contig 13618 bp, 13 predicted proteins | sample 1450681 | NCBI WGS metagenome assembly NSIT01 (sample SAMN07455404, study PRJNA386592) | invertebrate metagenome | isolation source: Endozoicomonas-like sequences binned from scallop gill tissue | host: Pecten maximus | place: United Kingdom: Lyme Bay MPA | collected 2013-06-01
GGCAATAGCTGTCTGAGAAAAATCGTTTTGCAATAAAGCCTGAGCCGGTAGCGTTTGTCTTGAGTCAGCTGTTTGTAGTGTTTGGTTTGAGTGTTCATTCCAGACTTCCATTTCAGAGTGTGAGAACTTAGAAATCTACCGACAGCTGTCTCACATCTCAAGTTTTAGCCTGTTGCACTTATTATTTTACTCCAGCAATAGACTCAACTTCATTATTTTTAAAATGCTTATTTTTATTACACATTGTTACAGTACTTGAACTTGAACTTGAACTTGAACTTGAACTTGAACTTGAACTTGAACTTGAACTAACTATTTCATTAACCAGATCGGAAGATCTTATAACAATAGTTTCTTTTTTATCTGAAATATACCTGAGAATAAATCTATTCTAATAGTGCCATTGTCACGAATGCTCTCAGAAAAATACAAAAATAACATTTCTGGTTTTCATCACTCGATACTTTCACTACTTTTTTTAATTTCTTTATTTTCATTCATATCTAATTCACCTTCTTCATTAAATATATTTATTCTTTTTACCGGCATAATCTAATACAGGAAGCAGAAATAAAAGAACAACCAGCCCATTTCTGAACAAAATACAGACCCTCTACTAATAGTAAACTGATAACGACTCAGGTACTCCCCCCCCCCATTACTGAAGTTTTCCCATAGAATACCTGTTATCCGCCCGCCATCAACACTAAAAACTCTTACTTCAAACCAGCCAATATAGTGGACGTTCTTACAAAAAAGGAATCTTCTACAGTCAAACGGTTATGGGCTTCGCCACCTTTGAATGAAATAATGAAAAGTATAGTTATTTTAAAAAAATTCGCTTCATTTACCAGTGTCATTTATATGATACCTACGGGAAAAAGCGGACTGCTCCATGGATCGAAACCAAGAAAGTCTCACTGCCAGATATCGAGTGGCAACATATCACCTTTACCATGCCCGGTGAGCTATGGGTATTTTTCTGTTTAACCGTAAACTGTTAAGTAAGCTGAGTCCCATCGCGGCTAAAATCATTCAGGCCTTAGCCAAAAACAAAGGTGTGCTCCTGGGTATCTTCACTGCTTTGCATACCTTTTACCCGTGACCTTAATTAAGTAGAGGCATATTCATCTCTTTGTCACCCGTGGAGGGCTATATCACGCCTGAAGCACTATGACGGCAACAGCATAGCCTTGAATACCTCGACCACGAAACCAAAACCTACCGGAAATTCACCTTCAGATAATCCGTTACTAGCAAACAGGATTCGGGGCAAACTACTCCCCATGGTCTATAATCTGCTGAACCAGCTGGATCGGGGGACCACAGCGGACCATAGCCGGAACCGGAAACCAGAGTGCAATGCCACAAAAATTGCCTTTCCTGACCTACTGAAGAAAATCTTTGGCCCTGATCCCCTAAAATGCATTCTATGCCATACTCAAATACTGTTTGCGATATCACTTGCGGGAATCCGTAATGGTAGCGGCATCAATACACAAAGGAACTCGCTACCACGAAGCCAGTATCCTAAGGCATGCCCTTACTACCTGAAATCAAGGCTAACAGCAGCATAAGGAAGGAAAATCAGCTTTGACAGAAATTTTTACTGACCGGTTTGAAAGAGCTTTACACCTCACTGACCGGCTCTCAAAATTGAGTAAATGAAAAGACGATAATTTTAATTATTTTTGGCTGGGAATTTTTTACCAATTCCTATGCGTATATGTATATACGAGGCTCTGCTCACACAACAGCCACATAAATTGTCAGCGCCATTATTCTTATCTTCCATCGCCTATCCATAGCTATTACCTTTCTTATCCTGTTTCTTTTACTATAGACAGCACAACCAATCTGTTCACAACACAAGCCGAAAAGCTTAAATCTGATCCAGTGTACAACGGGTGTTGTCCCTGACATAAAGTAATGCAGCTAGCATTAACAGGCACCCTCCTGAAATAAATACAGCTGGCGCCCATAAATACCCTGATTGGCACCACTGCTCTAACAACACTGGGGTCATTCCCCCAAAAATAGCAAAAGCGGTATTATGACAAAAAGCGACTCCCGTATTGCGAACAGGTGTCGCAAACAGTTCAACTAATGCTCCTTCATAGCTGCTCATGATAATACCCGTTGGAATTGCTAAAAATGCCAGAAAACAAAAAGTAGATATAAATCCACGGTCATAGAAATCAAACGCAACAAAAGCCAGCAACAACAATAATACACAACCCGCTATCAACAAATTTTTTCGACCAAGGCAATCCGATAATGCAGAAAACCCCAGAATAATCAGACACACCATAAAAAATGCAGAGGTAGTCACAGAAAAAGCAGCCATATCGGTTCGCCCCATATAATGAGCCAGATAACGAGGCATAAACAAAAAAACAGAAATCATGATGGCCGGAACCATCGCAATACATGAGCCTTTTAATAAAAGCCATGGCACATCATGCACAACCGTCAGAAGAGGCAGTTTTTTCAGAGATTTAGTCTGCATAGCTTTTTCAAATACCGGTGTTTCTGTTGCATTTTTCCTGAGTTTATAACCGATGAAACCGAGGCTACCTCCCAACAAAAAAGGTAAACGCCACCCCCAGGTAGCCAAATCTTCCTCCGGCAGCCATACGTTTAACAGTAAACCACACAAACTCCCTAATAGGTTGCCGGATGTCACCCCAAAAACAATCAGACCTGCCGTCCCTCCCCGCAGACTGCCTGGTGAGTGTTCAGAAGCAAAAACAATCGAGCCTGGCAATTCTCCTCCCAGAGAAAGTCCCTGTAATAAACGGAGCACCAAAAGGGCAACAGCGGCATATTCACCTAATACCGCATGTCCGGGTAACAAGCCTATTCCCAGTGTCGAAAATGACATAAGAACGACTGTCCATAAAAAAACCCGCTTACGCCCATAGCAGTCACCTACATGACTGAACAGGAATCCTCCCAAAGGGCGAACAATATGGCCTGCCGCGAATAATAGCAGAACAGGCATAACACCCGATAATGTACTTTGCTCCGGGAAGAAAGCCTGTGCAAGCCACGGTGAAAACAACATAAACAGCGTAAAGTCAAAAAACTCCAGAGCTCCGCCTACCGTTGCCAGTATGCGTAATTGAAACAGGGATAAAAGCTGACTATCCCTAACTTTATGCGTCATAACAAAGCCTTGGTCATTATTATCCAGCAAACGTCAGGTAATCGGAAAAGCTTAGCGCAAAAACCATGAATCACAACAAACCAGCCAATAGCGGATAGTAAGCTAAGTGATAACACCCATCACATATTTAATACCATAGAAAAAAATCATGGCGAATAAGGCACCGGCAGGCAACGTAATCAGCCAGGACATAAAAATGGCTCCTATTACTTTCAGGTTCAGCGCACCAATTCCCCTGGCCATTCCGACACCCAATACAGCACCCACTAAGGTATGCGTTGTCGAAATAGGCAAACCGGTCCCTGATGCCAGTACAACCGTTGATGCCGCAGCTAATTCTGCGGCAAACCCCCGGCTGGGCGTCAGCTCCGTAATATGGGTTCCTATCGTTGCCATCACACGGTAACCATACGTTGATAACCCAACAACAATACCCACAGCCCCCAGTAATAAAACCCAAGACGGCATGCTTGCTGTACCAGTCAGCTCTCCACCTGCGGCAATGATTCCAGCTATGGATGCCAAGGGACCGACAGCATTAGCCACATCATTCGAGCCGTGGGCAAAGGCCATGGAACAGGCGGTAAAAATCATCATCACACCAAAAACTTTCTCAACGCTGGAAAAATGAAACTTCTTATCAGCGGAGGGATTCACCTGAATCCGGATCAACGCCAGAATGCCCAACCCCATAATCAACAGGCCAATCAGTAAAGCCAAAAACGAACTCTGCCAGAAAGTCAACGATAACCCAATATGCTTAAGTCCCTTAGTCAGAGTTACCATAGACATCATGAAACCCACCAGCAACATATAGACGGGAACATAGAGCTTTGCTTTTTTAAACGGATCCGATGTATCCAAAATCAGCAACTGGACAGACGTAAAAATACAAAAAGCCAATACACCGGAAATCACTGGTGAAATAACCCAACTGGCAACAATGGAATAAACCTTTCCCCAATTGACAGCATCCGGTGACAGCCCAACTGCTGCAAACCCGATAATCGCTCCTACTACCGAATGTGTAGTAGATACCGGCCATCCATAATGAGTAGCGACCAGAAGCCAGGTGCCTGCCGCCAAAAGCGCTGCCATCATGCCATACACTAATAACTCCGGCTGTGCCACCAATTCCGGCAGGGACGGATTAATAATGCCTTTTCGGATAGTTTCCGTGACAGAGCCTCCTGCCAGATAGGCTCCGGCAAACTCCAGCAAAATAGCAATACAGACAGCCTGCCTGATAGTAAGGGCTTTTGATCCAACGGACGTGCCCATGGCATTGGCCACATCATTGGCCCCTACGCCCCAAGCCATAAAAAAGCCAAACAGGCAGGAAAGGATCAATAACAGGTAGCCGTATTCAGCAATGATATTCATGGGTAATCATATCCGGATGGGTAAAATCACTGTGCCAGTAATAACAACAAATGATTTCCTACTCGAGATGCTCTATCGGCAAGATCACCAACCCAATCAGTGATCTTATACAAAAATATCACATCAACAGGAGGCAGGTCAGATTCCAGGCGGAACAGCATTTGCCTTACCTGAATCTGGTCGGTATCCGTCTGTGTCTCAATGTCGTTCAGCTCATCAATCATTTTTTCGACCCGATCCACTTCTCGTCCACGAAAACCGGTTTCAAGTAATTCATCCAGCTCGCTCATTGCACGATATGCCTGCTGTGAAGCCGCAATAGATCGCTGGACAAAAGCCTGAAAAGCAGGCTGCATGGAAGCAGGTACCTGCATTTTCCGTCCCACCACAATACCCGCAATATCCTTGGCCCGGTTGGCGACTTTATCCTGCACGGATACTATTTCCAGCAAATCGGTACGGGACACAGGCAAAAACAGACTCTTGGGTAACGACAATCGAACCTCTTTTTTTATGATGTCTGCCTTGTGCTCCTGTTCAATAATGGATTGGTGAACACTGGCCGCCTTATCCCAGTCACTAGCAAAAGCAGCTTCAAACAGAAGCTCCAGACAAGAAGCACAACGATGTACAATAGCCATGTGCTTTTGTATAGGACCGATGGGAGAACGCCCAAAGACACTGGATAACAGATAATTAGCTGACATAACTATGAATTAATTCTATCTTACCTTGTCCCATAAGCCCGACTTTGACCTTTTAGCTACTCGTTATAAAAACAGATTCTGTTCACTAAGTTAGCGGAATCTTTCAAATATGCAATGACAGCCCGACTCATTCCTTCCAAAATAGCGAATTTCTTTTATGCACTTTATTCCCCTTATCCTAGTAAGGAGTACGTCATGACTCAACCAGCACGCAATATAGAAACAGAACTGAAACTTAGGCTTTCTTCTTCTGATGCCCAGTCACTACCCGGTCATCCCTTATGGAAAAATTATACAAAAAAAACACCGATCCTGATTTCCATGGGAAATACCTATTTTGACACCTCCGATTTTCAACTAAGTCAAGCTAAGATTGCTCTGAGAATCCGGCATAAAGATAACAAGTGGCTGCAAACCTTAAAAACACTGGATCAAAGCTTAGACGGGTTATCCCGGCGCAAAGAGTGGGAATGGGGTATTAACGGGCCATCTCTTGATCTCAAACGGCTTCAAGAAATTCTGCCTGAATACCGTTCGCTGTTTTATCCTGATAAACTGATTCCTCTTTTCACCACAGATTTCATCCGAACCTGTTGGACAATTCAATGGCCTGCCCCCATGGCAACCATTGAAGCGGCTCTGGATATAGGCAATATTTCTGCCGGAACAAAACACGACCCCATTTGTGAACTGGAACTGGAATTACTGAAAGGAGAGGAACAAGCGCTAACTGATTTCAGTCGTAAGCTTCAGCAGCATATCCCTCTACACCCCTTTGACCGGAGCAAGGCAGAAAGAGGCTATGCCTTGTACAAGACCGCACAATAATTAACTTATTATTTCCCATAACAAATATCCGTTAATTAGGCGTGCCCAATATGATCGGACAACTCATTGATAAACTGATTTTTGGCGCTGCTCTGTTAGTTGCCTTGCAAATACCCCTGTTAGCGGATCATTACCAACAATTTTTATCCGGCTTTTATGAAGCGACAAAATGTCAAGTGGAGCGCTATGAAGCTACTGCCCGACAGTACAACTACCCTTCCGTTGGAGCCATGATCAACCACCACTTGCTCAATCCGGAACCCAGCGTCCGGGCGGATGCCCAACAGAAGCGAGAAACGATTCAACAGCTTCAGGAGATCAGTACCGGCATAACGGCATTTAAAAGCGGGAACATGGTACCTAAAGTAATTTATATGTTTCATCCCGTCCGATACCATTATCTGAAAAAGACCCTGAACAATTTTAAGCCTGGTTTTCCTCTAACTCTGAATGGTTTAACATTCGGTGTGATCGTTGGTTTACTAATTAACTGGATCGTTTTATGGCCATTTATACTGATCAGGCGATTGGCTCAGAAAAGACTCACTTAATTGCTTAACTTAAAGAGCCTCTTAAATGAGTATTGAAGAACAAACTCTCACAGGAACCCCACAGGAACAATAGAGTTTCTCGGACAAAAACAAGAATCCCTTAGTAGTTCTGTTAAAGCCTTTATCTCACTAAGTTTACCTGAACTACCTTTATCGTTTAAGGTTTATAGCTAAACTTCCTGCAAGATACAAAAGATGCAACGCACTATTTAATCTGAAAGTTGATCAAAGAAGCTTTCATTTTCGGATACTTCTTCATACATCATTTCTTTTCTTATTGCTTGAACTGTATCTACACATAAATTACTTAAGCAAAAATGAATAATATAGTTCCCCTTGTTGTTTTCTACATAAAGCTTTCTATGTTGTCCTGTCGTCATGTCTTTAAAACTAACAATGTGTTTAACTCCATCCGCAATATGTTCAGGAACGATAGATAAAAGTGATCTCGTGAGCCTCAGGATCATTAATCATTATCAGACTTCCATTTTTCTGCACTTTAACATTGAGCGCCAATAAATACGCCGGAGCAATCAATATAAAGAAAATAAAAGAATTTAAGCGGAGGGGAAAATAACAAAATAAAGGCTTCACCGGTCTGCCGCTGCCAATTCTGCCCGTGGCCGTAAGGTCACGGTGGCGGCTACTGAGATACATTGGGCTTTCTGCTACGAGGCAGACCTGCACGCCAGTACCTTCCAGGAGCCTCCTGGTTAGATATTATCGGCTCGGGTCGTGTATGGCTGGCGAACAAACCAGCGAAGCACGATATCATTATATCGTCTTCCACTGCTCTATATGTAGGTTTTTTTGCTATTGATTTTTTCATTATTAGACAAAAACGATCATTGTGTATCCACCGCCAAGGCCTGATCCAGTTTTCCCAACAGCAACTCAAGATGATGCTGTGTATCTGCATGATCACTCACTTTCTGATGCTGGGACAATAATAGTTCATGGCTGATATTCAGCGCTGCCATCACGGCAATTCGTTCCAGCCCGATCACTTTTCCGGCTAAACGGATGCTGCGCATTTTTTCATCCAGGTAACGGGCTGCTTCCCGTAAAGCCGCCTGCTCACTAAGCGGGCAAGATACGCGGTATTCCTTATCCAGAATGATAACGGAGAGAGCCGCTTTTTGAGAGTCTGTCATGATTCATGCTCCAGGGTACGCAAACGGTCAATCATGGCCTCAACTTTATCCCGTGCCATCTCATTTTTTTCAATTAGCTTTGCCCGTTCATCCATCCAAGCCGCTTCACTGATACGAAGCTGACGGTTGTCTTCTTGTAATTGCCGACATAACCTGACCAGATAACTGATTTTCCGGTCCAGTATGTTAAAGTCCGTTGTTTTCATGGTTTCCTGACAATGACACTGTTGAGATTACCAATACCAATCGCCCCATCTCATAACCCCTGTACACTGATAAGAATAGGGTTAACCATTTGACGGGCATTACTTTCTTTTATGAATAACCATTAAAAAAACAGCTACAGGAAAACCATATCAATGATCGTTCCATTCGTATAGTTCCTTAGAAATATAGTTGCTGGTTTAAACACCGTATGTCCTGAAAACTCTGTTACACTGAACCACACGGAAATATCCAGCTACGCCGGCTATAAACTTTGCTACAGCAACGATCAATGATTTCTAGCAAACTTATACCAAAGCATTTGTATTGCTACGAGACGGCAAAAAAACGAAGCACCGGAAGACTCGCTATTTTCAGTGACCGGGTGAGCAATTGTCATTAATTAAAGTAACCATTTTAAAAGCAACACGTTTATTCTGTTTTTCACGGAACTGCATATTATGACCCAAACAACAAAGCAAACCACTGGAACGCCATCACAGCCGGTGTCTTTTGATGCACTGGCCGACAAGCTGCTGCAATCAGGCCAGGCTCTTTCTCCTTCGGAAATACATGGCTACTTAAGTGGCCTTCTGGTTGCCAGACATAACCTGTCTGTCAGCCAATGGCTTAACGATGTGGCCCATGAATTTTTGAAGACAGATGCATCAGAACATCCCGCAAAGCCCCTTCTTATAGAGCTTTATAATAATACAAGAAGACAATTAAAGACGACAGATTTCGCTGTATCATTATTATTACCTGATGAAGATACCGATCTGGGACAACGTGTAGACTCCCTGAGTAACTGGTGTAACGGCTTACTGTGCGGAATCAGCACACAATTTGATCAGCAATCCATCAATAAAAAAACGCTGAGTAAAGAAATTCAGGATATTTTGTCCGATTTCTCAGCGATTGCACAAGTACAAAAACGCGATTCAAGTACAGAAAATGACGAGCGTGACTGGATAGAAGTCAGTGAATACGTCCGCATGGCTCTTTTAGTCCTGTTCAATGAGTTCAGTAACTTGCCACCATCGAATAAAAATCAGAAAACCATTCACTGAGAAAGAAATAATACAGACGATCTTATATGGAAAAACAACACTGGGATATCCTTATTGTCGGTGCAGGGCTGGTAGGAGCCAGTCTGGCCTATGCTTTATCACCGCTTACCTGTACCCACCAGCTGTCGGTTGCACTGGTAGAACCCAATGATATTTCTGTACCAAGACATCGCCCCGCCAGTTTTGATGCCCGGTCTTCAGCGCTGTCCTATGGTACTTGCCAAATTTATGAATCCTTACATCTCTGGCAATCCTTACAGTCCTTCGCAACACCCATCAAACAAGTTCACGTATCGGACAGCGGCCATTTTGGTATTACCCGATTACGGCATCGTGATGAAAACGTTCCGGCATTGGGATATGTGGTAGAAAACCATCGGTTAGGCGATCTTCTCCTGAAACATCTGCAGAATTTATCTCACCATAAGAGATTGTCCCTGATTAATCCCGGTAAAGTGACAGAAATTCTGCCCACCGACAAGAGGATGTCAGTCACTCTGGATAGCAAGGGGTTGGCAAGCCAGTGCTCTGCGTCTCTGGTGATATTAGCCGATGGAGGTCATTCCGGCCTTATGGAACAACTGGGTATCACCCGCAATACACGACCCTACCGGCAACACGCCATTATTGCCAATATCCAAACCAGCCATCCGGGAAATGGCACGGCCTATGAGCGCTTCACGCCTAAGGGCACCGTAGCGTTATTACCTTCCGGTATATCCCGATACGGTCTGGTCTGGACGATATCATCAGAGAATACAGATTCTATTTTACAGTGGTCTCCTGAAAGATTTCTTGCAGAACTCCAGAATATTTTTGGTTTTCGGGCAGGTCGTTTCATCCGTCTGGGAGCACGACATCACTACCCTCTTTCCCTGACACTGGCCAATGAACAAGTTCGCCCCGGATTGGTTGTTCTGGGTAATGCTGCCCATACTCTGCATCCTGTCGCAGGTCAGGGGTATAACCTGTCACTTCGGGATACCATGACACTGGTTGATACCATAAAGACAGCCGTCCATCAGGGGCGATCCCCAGGAGAGCTTCGCCTGCTCCAAGATTATCAGCGACTACGAGAACCGGATCAGCGTCGTGTCATCCGGTTTTGCGATATGTTGGTCAACACATTCAACAACCAGAAAAACTATAGCATAATAGCCCGAAATTTTGGCCTGACCGCGCTGGATAACAGCAATGCTCTGAAAAGTCATTTTGCCCGTCTGGCAATGGGGTTATAGCGACACAGGTATTATTTTTACAATGCAAAACAACAGGCAATCCATGAGATCAAGACCGTCTGAATCAACATTTGATATCATCATCGTAGGCGGTGGGGTGGTTGGTGCTTCCCTGGCGCTGGCTTTGTCCCAAACTTTTACAGAAACAGAAAACTCTTTCAATAAAACAGGCCATCCGGATAAAAACAACCGATCACAAAAACCCTTATCCATCGCCCTGCTGGATTGCCAGTCTCTTCATGCCACGAACGCATCAGAGGATAATGATTCATCATCTTCTGAATACGAACCGAACCTGTTTCCTTATAGTCCCCGGGTCAGCGCATTAAATCATGCCACAATTCGTTTCTTCCAGACGCTGGGCATCTGGAACTCCATCCAGGAAACCAGAAGCTGTCCTTATCATCATATGACCGTCTGGGAGAATCCAGGCACAGGACACATTGATTTTGACGCATCAGCTATTAACTGCAACGATATCGGCCATATTGTAGAAAATCAGGTCATCCGACAGGCATTATTAAACGCTATTGCCCAGCGTTCTGTAACTTGTTTTGATCATCAGTCATCACTGACCTTCAACCTGGATACAAAGCCATCACAGATTATCCTGAACGATGGATCTGCCATTTATGGTTCTTTGCTGATAGCAGCAGATGGCGCACAATCAGTACTTCGTTCCGTTGCAGGTATTCCCGTCAAACGGCAGGATTACCGACACCATGCTATTGTAACAACGGTAGAAACAGAACATTATCATCAGGATACGGCTTGGCAGGTATTTCTGGAAACCGGCCCCTTAGCCTTTTTACCGATGCCGGATCACAAGGGCAAACATTACTGCTCTATTGTCTGGTCATTAGTACCGGATGTAGCAGATACCATTGAATCATCATCGGATCAGGATTTCTGTGAAAATCTGTCCCTCGCCTTTGAGCAGACATTGGGTCGTGTCATTCGTGCCGACCACCGCTTACGTTTTCCTTTATCCCAAAGCCATGCTTCATCGTATTATCATCAGAATGTCGTACTGACAGGTGATGCAGCCCATACTATCCATCCTTTGGCAGGACAGGGTGTCAACCTGGGTATCCAGGATGCGGTTGTTCTGGCTGCCGAAATTCGTCGCGCCTATCAAAGACAGGACAATATCGCCGGACAACACATTTTATCCCGCTACCAACGATGCAGAAAAACATCCGTTTTAAGCATGATTCATACGATGAAAGGCTTTCATGACCTGTTTTCATCAAATCACCTGACGTTACGCTGGCTTCGTAATACAGGTCTGCGTATCACTGATCGACAAGCCCTACTGAAACAGTTTTTACTAAAACAAGCACTGGGTTCATCTGAGGCTTCATTCTTCACGAAATAATACAGAAATGACCTTGTTCTTAAGGAACCCGCCATGGATAAAAAAACAACAAAATGAACTATATTTAAGCTGCTTGGTCTATAACGCTGTCACCGATTACAACAAATTACAGAACGTTCCCTGAGGAGTACGGGATGCAAAGTTATTGCCCGAAACACTGGCTTATACCATTCAGCATGATGCTCGTGACTCTGTCCGGATGCAGTGATGATTCCCAGAAACCTGCACAGCCTGAATCGGTGAAATCTGTTACCGCTACCAGCACAAGCTCAACAAGTAACAAAGCAGCTCCAGAAAACTATAACTGCGGATCTCAGACCTCTCTCAATGACCTGATGGAATCTACCTGGTGTGAAGCGAAAAACGCCTTTTCCCTGAGAGGAGCTGACCCTTCAACCGAGCCAGCTCATTTTGCCTCTTTTCTAGAGGGCTACCGTCAGGGTATTAATGATGCCAGACAAGCCAAAAGTCAGCGGATCAATAAGCAGTCCCATTCATTATCCCAACACGATATGGGATATATGGACGGCTACCACAATGTCCTGAAAACCATGGGTATTCTTACGAACAAAACCGACGGTAATAGTCAGGCAGATACCTGTGAGTACCAGAAACTAAGACAGGAAGCTGAGATGGCTTACCGACAATCCGGCATGAATGGCAGCAACCTATTTCTTCGGGAAAACTTTATCAATGGTTTTATGTCCGGCGGACGAACAGCTCTGACATTGCCCACCTCCATGGATGCTTTCATGGGAGGCAACAAAAACGTAGAAAAACAGCAGGCTATTGCACCGCCGCCAGCTCATTCAACGGCAATGATCCTAGCATTTCACCATGGCTTTGCTTCCGGTAAAAAAGCCATGGAAGACAGTGTCCGCGCTTCTGTTGAACAATTTATGATGCAAATGCAGTCACCAGATAACCTTCCGATGCCGGACAGCGACATGCTGGAACCACAAGCAGAATAAAACACCATTTCCCCATACTTTTTTGTATTAGGGACAGATTATTATGTATATAAAATAAAAATGATCGTACTCAGTACGATCATTAATTATCGTCATTATTCCAAAAAAACACCTGATTTTTGACGTGTATCCAAAGGATATGAAGCCTTCAGCATACAGTAAGAAGGCTCAGGAAAATCCGGTGACAAAAGTAAGCGGCCGCAGCTAGCTAATAAAGTGATACATTAAAAGACAACGGCTATGACAATGCGCCTCACTCGCTTATGATAACAGCAGGCTCTTACAATAATAGAGAACAGCGGATGACCCCAATGGATTTATCGGGAATGCAATGGCGTTCCCTGGAAAATTGTTTGACAGAAATTCCTCTGCAATGGCGGCTCTGGTTAGCAGACATAGGTTCTCTCACGCAAAGATTAATACAAACCTATAACAACAGCCTGCGTATTTCAGTCCTGAAGCAAGTATGGGAAAAGCCTTCCGGCTCTGAGCAACAATTCCTTGGTCAGTCTTGTTCTCAGGCTAGCGTCCGTGAGGTATTGATCATCTGTAAAGACAGGCCCCGGATTTTTGCCCGTAGTATCTTTCCCAGAACCAGTCTTGGTACAACCAACGCACATTTATTAACACTGGGTAATACACCCTTGGGGCATCATTTGTTTCTTCATAACCAGAGCCCACGGGAAAAAATAGAAGTTGCATCCATTACAGCAGACAACCTTAACCAGATTACAGACACAAAAATTCACAGTGTTCTGCATAATAAACACGAGAAAATATGGGCTCGCAGATCACTGTTTTGTCTTAATAATAAGCCGATATCCGTCTGTGAATTTTTTCTGCCAACTCTGCTCGCACATACCTGATATTAGCAAGCCAGTTTATAACAGGAAAAAAAGCAGATGGTTTGGGCACGGACAATATAACATTCCATGATATAATCTACAGGCTATATACCTCACAAC
>NSIT01000095.1_pt1 | contig 13417 bp, 6 predicted proteins | sample 1450681 | NCBI WGS metagenome assembly NSIT01 (sample SAMN07455404, study PRJNA386592) | invertebrate metagenome | isolation source: Endozoicomonas-like sequences binned from scallop gill tissue | host: Pecten maximus | place: United Kingdom: Lyme Bay MPA | collected 2013-06-01
AACCAGATCTGAAGAATTGATAACAATAGTTTCTTTTTTACCTGAAAACTGCCTTGCAGATGAAACTATTCTAATAGCCTCATCATTACGAATATCATCAATAAAAACATAAAAACAACAATATTTCTGGTTTTCATCACTCGATACTTTCACTACCTTTTTTTTGATTTTTTTATTTTCATCAATACCAAATTCACCAAGATCCAATTCATCAATATCCAATACACCTTCTGCACTCAAATCATGACTACTCTGAGGACTTATTTCATTTAATTCATCAGAATAAAAACGAGCCTTCTTATTAGAAACTGTTTCGCATATCCAAAAATCTTCACTATAAGAAGTACATTCAATATATTTATTCTTTTTACCAGAATAGCCTAATACAGGAAGTAAAAATAAAAGAATTACCAGCCATTTCTGAACAAACTAGAGGATACCTATTAATTAATAGTAAACTATTAACGACTAAGGCACTCTTCCCCCCATTACTGAAGTTTGCCCATAGAATACCTGTTATTCTCACTCCATCGAAACTAAAATGCTTACTTAAAAATGGCTAACTATGGTGGAGGTTCTTACAAAAGAGCCCCCTTCAGCCTGTAGTCGAGCATAGCATCAACAGAGTATTCGCCTTCGGTCAAACGATGATGGGGTTCGCTACCCTTGAATACAGTAATTAACAGTGTAGTTACTCTAAAAAAATTTACCTCAGTTCTCAGTATCGTTTGTGCAACACCTGCGGAAAAAAGTTGACTGACCAGAGGACCGAAATCCAGAAAATCTGCAATGTGTAATACCAATCGCTTTTTCTAACTACGATATAACTGCCCATTTTCGAGAGCATAGACTGATCAGTCGACCAGCTTCACTGCACAGTTTATTCCAAACATTACATCAGCAGTCCAGGATGTCTTCGTAATCGTCAAATGCCTTGCCAGATATCAATATGTTTTTTCTGGGATTATGGAGACAATACAGCCATCACTTCCTGTTTAAAGTTTTTTAAAATGTTTCCTGCTCATCAAGACCCTTTTTTAGGTGCCTAGATCTGCCGGAAATCCATGACAGCTTAACCCGATGCAATAGCTTATAAACAGCCTGAAGGTCACACTGCTTGTGGAAATCATTCTCAAGTAATTCGAGAGTATCGCAGACGACTATGCGTCCACCATCCTTTTCTTTCTGTAAATGAAGTATTGCTTCTTTAAATGCAGCATATAATTCTTCTGAAATAACAGGTTTACGATCTCGTTCCCCTTAACCCTTCAAGGCAAGAAGTAGTCCACCTTCTTTAAATCGAGGCAATCAATCATATACAGCACCTTTGGTAACACTTAACAATGCTGTTATTTCAGAGACAGAAAATCCATGCTGTAAAAAAGATAGTCCCAGCAGCCTGATGCATTGTCGATTATTTTCTGTATGACGTGCGGCAAAGTGGAAGTCGACTGCTTCAAAATTTCCAACAAGTAGCTGTAGTCTGTGAGACACCCTTTCAAAGGAAGAGTAGTTGATGATGTTTAAGGATAGCTATTACCAAGCAAAAGGCTTAGAAAGAGTGATTGATATAAAGTCTAAGAAATAAAAAACCTGCATTATTTATGCAGGTTTTTTTCTCTAACAGACCACTTATTTTTCTACCGGGACTGCCTTCAGGGAAGCTAATAACAACTGCCAGAAACAATTCACACTGTGGATATTGATTCGTTCATCCGGTGAATGAGCAGCCAGAATAGTAGGCCCCATTGAAATCATATCCCAATTCGGGTATTTACTACCCAACAGACCGCATTCCAAACCGGCATGAATGACTTTTACGCCAGCTTTCTTATCAAACAGAGTATGATACGTTTCCTGAACTTGTTTGAGTAAAGGAGATTCCGCATTCGGTTGCCATCCGGGATACGTATCACGGTCATCCATTTCAGCACCCAGCATGGTAAATAATGCGTGCACCCTGTCCCTGACTTCCCAGAAAGCGCTATCGACCAAAGAGCGTGGCAGAGCAATCACTTTGATTTTTCCTTCACGAATCAGCACAACCCCCAGGTTGCAGGATGTTTCCACAACACCCGGTACGGCATCACTCATACGCAATACACCGTTAGGACACAGCAACAAACCCCGCAACCAACGTGACTGGTCTTCCACTTTCAGGAACCGCCCCTGATAAGCCACTTCATCCATACAAATACGCAGGTCAGGCTCAGCTGCTTTTAGTTCATTAGCCACTTCTGACAGAGTAGTGTCCAAAATTTTTGTGCAAGCTTCAATTTTGTCAGAAGGAATGGCCACAACAGCACTGGCTTCCCGAGGAATGGCATTAGCCAACAAGCCTCCGCCCAGTTCAGCTAAGCGCATACCTTCGACTTCCAGCTTACGTAATAATCTTGTCATCAGAACAATGGCATTACCCCGACCCAGATGAATATCACAACCGGAATGCCCGCCTTTTAAACCATTGACGGTAATAGTACGATACACAAAGCCTTCTTTAGGCAATGTTTCTTCTGCATAAACGGCATCAGCATGGAGGAAACCGCCACCGGCACAACCGATGTACAGAACACCTTCTTCTTCAGTATCCAGATTCAATAAAATACTGCCTTTTAACTGGCCGGGCTGAACCTGCTGCGCACCGGTCATACCATTTTCTTCATTGACGGTTGCCAGTATTTCAACAGGCCCGTGTTCAATAGTATCTGATACTAATACAGCCAGAGCAGCAGCCAAGCCAATGCCATTGTCCGCACCCAGTGTGGTGCCTTTTGCTTTAACCCAATCACCATCCACATAGGCGGCAATAGGGTCTTTACAAAAATCATGCACAACATCAGCATTCTTTTCAGGCACCATATCCATGTGTCCCTGCAAAATCACACCGGCACGATTTTCCATACCTGCCGTGGCGGCCTTACGGATAATGACGTTGCCGGCCTGATCCACTTCATGTTCAAGCTTATGTTCTTTAGCAAATGTTACTAAATACTGACGAACCTGTTCTTCATGATAAGACGGATGAGGAATATCACAGATTTTCTGAAACTGTTGCCACAAACCAACCGGCTGCAGATTTTCCAAAGATTGCATACCCAGCCCTTACTTATTCAATTAACAGTGAATGAATTGATTCCTGTTATAACCCATTAGGTTTTCCTTGCCTTGACCTGCGACAACATCAGTGTATTTCCCTATAAATACGCGGTATACCTTAAACGAAAAAGAGTGCTCACGGCACTCTTTTTCAATACAGTTATGGCAACTTTTTAATAGTTTCTTCAGCCATTCAAACCATCAGGCTTCTGCAATATGCATACTGGCCTGTGCCAAATCCATTAACTCCTTATTAGCTACAGTAAACATGGCTAACTCAGGTTTGTTGGCACTGCGTATTTCACTTAACATTTCTTTCCATCGAATAATATGGTTTTGTTGCTTTTGCATCCAAGTCTGCAAAAGCATTTCAACACTCTGGTTTTCCTCAGCTATCTGCAACAAGACCACCGTCAATACGCGCTGCTGCCAACTCAGTTCATCACGAATACTATCAGTCGCCAACGACTGCCAGTGATTAAGGGCCGATAAACCGGCAAGCTCACCAGTATACCACCCCAGCTCCAATGCCTCGCCCAATGCAAAATACACTTCCACAACCCGCCTGAGTGGTTGCCCAGTCTGGTCTGCCGCCTGAACGATAGGTAAAGCACTGACCAAATAACGATGCCCCGCAACCATCAGCGCTAAATCTGAATGAACCCCGTATTTTTCCATCGCCTGCATTTTATCCATCAGAGCCTTTTTTTCTTCCTTCCCAAGATACTCAGAAAAGCAGCTCATAAAATCCTGTACTTCCGGTCCATAATGGCTAACGCAATCAGCAGGCGCTAGCGCCTGTTCCTGCATGCGAACAAACCATCGACTGGCGCGACGCACTAGTTTTACCAGTGATACCATAATATCTTTTTGTACAGCACTGGGTACCTGATAATCTAGGGACTCCACGATTTTCCAATAATGAGGAATGCCAAATACATCACGACTGATCATACAGGCCAACGCGATACTAGCGGTATCAGCACCGGTAGTCTGTTTCATCCGATGAATATAGGTGATGCCCATCATATCGATCAGATGGTTTGCCACTTGGGTGGCTGTTATCTCTTTTCTTAGTCGATGGTTACACAACTCCGGGCCGAACTGCTCCACCAGCGTTTGAGGGAAGGCTGTACTTAATTCACGAACCAGATAATCTTCACCGATAATATCCGATATCAACAACGCTTCTTTCAGTGCAGACTTACTGTAAGATATCAGCAACGACAATTCAGGACGAGTTAAACCCTGTCCCGCAGCGATCCGCTGATCCAGTGCTTCATTATCCGGAAGAAACTCTATCGCCCGATCCAGAAGGTTTTTTTCTTCCAGAAACTCCATAAACCGCCGGTACTCTTCCATTTTATAGTGGGCTTCGGACTCGGCCAGTGTGATCGTCTGGGACTGACGATAATTATTCAGCAAGACCAAATCCGCCACTTCATTCGTCATCACTTCCAACAAGGCATTACGCTGCTTAATGGTCATATCCCCGTTAGCTACAACATCATTCAGCAAAATTTTGATATTCACTTCATGATCCGAGCAGTCAACACCACCTGCGTTATCAATAAAATCCGTATTAAGCGCACCGCCTTTCAGGGCAAACTCCACCCGGCCCTGCTGACTTAGCCCCAAATTTCCCCCTTCGCCCACAACCTTTGCCTGCACTTCACATCCATTAACCCGTACCGGATCATTGGCTTTGTCACCTACTTCGGCATGGGTTTCAAATACTGCCTTGATATACGTTCCTATGCCGCCATTCCAGATTAAATCCACAGGGCTGCGCAGCAACGTCTTGATCAGTTCATTAGGCGTCAAACGAGTGGCGTTAATACCAAAACGCGTCTTCATCTTGGAAAAAATCGGCACCGATTTCGCCTGTCGGGAAAAAATCCCCCCTCCTTCAGAAATTAAGGACTGATCATAATCCGACCAACTCGAACGAGGCAAATCAAACAACCGTCGCCGTTCAGCATAACTGCTGGCAGCATCTGGGTAAGGATCGATAAAAATGTGCTGGTGATTGAATGCAGCCACTAATTCAATAGATTCTGATAACAGCACGCCATTACCAAATACATCACCGGACATATCACCGATGCCCAATACGGATACCGTATCTTTCTGGACATTGATATCTTGCTCACGAAAATGACGCTGAACAGAGACCCAGGCACCCCGGGCAGTAATGCCCATTTTTTTATGGTCGTATCCGGCACTTCCACCTGAAGCAAATGCATCGCCCAGCCAGAAACCGTATTCTCCGGCAATGGTATTGGCAATATCAGAAAAAGTCGCCGTACCTTTATCTGCAGCTACGACCAGATAATAATCATCGTCATCATAAAAAATAACATTTTCTGGATGTGACACTTTACCGTCCACCAGATTATCTGTCACATCCAATAGCGCGCGAATAAAGGTTTTATAGCAGGCAATACCCTCTGACTGAATGGCTTCACGATCGCCACCGACAGGCAAATGTTTAGGAACAAATCCGCCTTTCGCCCCCACAGGAACAATCAAGGCATTTTTCACCTGCTGAGCCTTTACCAAACCAAGAACTTCAGTACGGAAATCTTCGATACGATCAGACCAGCGCAAGCCTCCCCGTGCTACCTTACCACCACGAAGATGCACACCTTCCACCGCAGGGGAATAGACAAAAATTTCATACATGGGTACCGGCTTGGGAATGTCCTCAATCTCCCGTGCAGCCAGTTTGATGGAAATATAGCTTTTAGGTTGTTTCTGAGCGTCCAGCTGATAGAAATTAGTCCGCTGGGTTGCCACCATGGTGCTCATCATCCGACGGATGATTTTATCCTCACTCAGAACCGACACATCTTCCAGCTTTTCCAGAATCGCTTTCTGGATTTCCTGCTGCCGAGCCAACCGCTGGGTTCGGGATAAATTCATGGACGGACAAAAACGGGTCTCGAACAATCCCAGCAATAATCGGGCAATGTCGATATTATTGCACAGCGTCTCGGCGATATAACCCTGACTAAAGCCAGTCTGGAGCTGTTTGAGATAGCGGGAATACATCCTCAGTACAGAAACCTGACGCCATCCCATTCCCGCCATCAGAACCAGCCGGTTAAAGCGATCATTTTCGGAAAAACCAAACCAGATTTTCTCAAAAGCTCGCTTGAAAACCGGCGCGGTTTTCTGAATATTTACCGCATGATAATCGCTGTAGCTTAAAAGAAAATCATGGATCCAGATTTTCTCGCCGGTCTGCATTCTTACCATATAAGGGTATTCGCCCAATACCCTTAATCCCAGATTCTCAATAATAGGAATCTGATCAGCCAGCGGCAAGGGTTCGTCATAGTGGTACAACTTGAAATGCACATGCCCAGGATTGTCTTCCAGTGACTGATAAAAGCCCATTGCCAGAGGAGAGCTGCTATGAATGGATTCAAACAATTCAACATCAACTACTGCAGAATGCGGAGAAAACGTTTCACGATACCCCGCACTGAAACCACCGGCATATAAGGCAAATAAATGATTACCACGAACTTCACCGGCAGATTCCAGCATGGCATCACGAAAATCATCTTTCCACGTTGCCGCTGCTAAAACGACTTCTTCGTTGATACTGTCAATATTAACATCTACCCGCTCTTTCAGGCGAAAGGTAAACTGAACCCGCGCCAATACAGATTCGGAAAAATAGGTGGTAAATTCTGAATCCTCCGCCTGCAGTTTTTTACACAGTACCGTCTCTATTCTTATCCGAAAATCTGTGCTGTATACCTCCCTTGGAACAAATACCAACACAGAGTACAGTGAGCCTGAAGAGTTCTGTCGCATAAAAACGCGGATTTGCTTACGTTCCTGAATGCGCAGAATGGCCATCACTGTATCAAACAGTTGATCCTGTTCCATCTGAAACAACTCATCCCGGGGAAAGATATCAATAATCTGTTGCAGGTCTTTGCCATGATGGCTTAGGGCATCCAGTCCAGCCCGCTGCATGATCGAGCGAACCTTATCCCGGATATAAGGAATGGATAGCGGACTACTTCGGTAGACAGGCGACGTATATAACCCAATAACCCGAATCTCTCCAATAACCCTGCCATCCTGATCCGTCTGCCGAATGGCAATCAAATCAGGATAAGCCGGTCGGTGGACACGGGATCGTACTGCAACCTTTGAAAAATAAACTGGCTCATCCAATTCAAAAAATTTTTTATCCAGTCCCAGGGCGAACCCACTGTTGGCATTTTGTCTCGGCTGTTGTCTCAACAAACCCAGCAGGCTGTCAGCAGGCCTGACAACCTGATAGCTGTCCTTGTCCCGCTCTACCAGCTGCAGTTCTTCATAGCCGAAAAACGTGAAATTATCATCGAGCAACCATTTCAAAAAAGCTCTGACTTCCTTGCCATCATTACCTCTTAGGGTATCCGACAAAGACTCAAGCCTTGCCTGCATAGGCCTGAAGTCCTGGGTCACCCTGACAACATCATCTAATACATCAAAAATTTCGAGCCGTAGTTGTTCCAACTCCGACTCTGTCTCCAGCCGATCCACTTCCATATAAAGAAAGGCTTCTCTGTATTCCTTTGCCTGATCATTGTATTGGGAGACCAACTGAAACTGCTGATCACGAAAAGCTGTCATCACACCATTACGAATCAGGTGTATACGGCTACCCCGTTCATTCAGTTTCATGCGAATAGAATCCACTAAGAAAGGCATATCACGATGCAACACCCGTACTACTGTATGGGTTGAGTGCCAGCCATGGTGAGGATAATCAGGATTCAGTACTTCAATAAGCGGGTGGTCAGGATCATGCAGCCCAATAAACTTCCAGAACGAGAAAGTAGCCCCTACCAGATCATTACGGTTTCCTCCCAATAAATCACTGCGGGTATCCATGGCATAAAGGCGATAAACAAAATCCCTCAGGTAGTCCAGATGTTCGGGCGTGAGATTTTTACCGGTTTCTTCTATTAATTTATCCAGAACGTCTTCACGTTCCTGGGTATCCAGCTCTGCCATCCAGGCATCTCCAGCAAAATTGCGAACAGTATTTCACATTGAGGTTCGTTTGCTGCATGGCACAGGCTTTTTACAGGAAAACGCCATCCTGTCCAGACAGCAAGTTTATAATGTCAGTATTACTCAGGGAGCTACTCAATACAAAGCACAATTACGAATCATGAACAATTCGTTGCAAAAAAATTTAGATGATCTGAAAATATAAAGTACTATTTTTAATCTATACTGTTTTATCCGATTCAGGCATCGGCAATACGCTCGGGATCTGTTACGGTGAAAACTGAATATTAATAACTGAATCGTTAAATAATGAGTACCTATGTCCGGCACTAATCCTTTAACAGAACTGAAAACTTATCTTTCAGAAACGATTATTGGTCAGGAACGTCTGGTTGACCGTCTGCTGATTACTTTACTGGCTGATGGCCATTTGTTGGTTGAAGGCGCTCCTGGCCTTGCTAAAACACGGGCTATAAAAGCATTGGCAGACGGACTGGAAGCCAACTTTCACCGCATTCAGTTCACCCCGGACTTACTGCCCTCGGATGTGACCGGAACCGATATTTATGTTCCGGAAAAAGGTTCTTTCAATTTTCAGCCGGGACCTGTTTTTCATAACCTGGTACTGACGGATGAGATTAACCGGGCTCCAGCCAAAGTACAAGCAGCATTGCTGGAAGCCATGGCTGAACGTCAGGTCAGTGTCGGACGAAAAACTTATCCTTTGCCTCGTATTTTTATGGTAATGGCCACACAGAATCCCATTGAACAGGAAGGGACTTATCCTCTGCCGGAAGCTCAGATGGATCGCTTTCTGATGCATGTCAAGGTAGGCTATCCTTCTGCGGATGCGGAACGAAAAATTCTGCAGCTGGCTCGGGGTGAAGCAATGAGACAGCCTCCGGTAACACTTGCGTCACCTATTACCCAATCGCAAATCCTCGCTGCCCGTCAGGAAGTACTTTCTGTACACATGGAACCGGTAGTAGAAGAATATATTGTTCAGCTCATTCAAGCGACCCGAAAGCCTGCCGCATACAGTGAAAAACTGGCTCAATGGCTGGAATACGGAGCCAGTCCCCGGGGTACTATTGCCCTGGACAGAACATCCAGAGCCCGTGCATGGCTCACCGGACGCGATTATGTTAGCCCTGATGACGTACAAGCGATTGCCCATGATGTACTACGCCACCGGTTATTGCTGACTTTTGAAGCAGAAGCAGAAGGAAAGGACACGGACCAGGTCATTGACCAATTACTGAAACTGGTTCCGGTTGCCTGAAGGATATTCAAAATATGAGTGGCGCCTATTCAACACTGGATGATCTGGTTGCACTGAGATTTCAGGCTAAGCAGCTGGGTGCTTTATCCCGAAATTCATCTACCTGTCAGTTTGCCGGCAATGGCAAATCCCCTTTCAAGGGGCGGGGCATTGATTTTGAAGAAGTGCGAATTTATCAACCCGGTGATGATATCCGTGCTATTGACTGGCGTGTCACCGCCAGACGCAGTAAGCCCCATACAAAAATATTCAAAGAAGAGCGGGAACGACCCGTATTGGTCGTCGTTGACCAGAGTCTTTCTCTTTTTTTTGGCAGTCAACTGAATTTCAAGTCGGTGACTGTGGCAGAAGCGGCTTGTTTGCTGATATGGGCAACTTTGTTCCAGGGTGATCGCATTGGAGGATTGATTTTTAATGACCATGATATCTGCGAGATTCGCCCCAAACGCTCAAAAAAGACAGCCATGCAATTAATTCATCATATTCTGTCTCTGAACAATAACCTGTCGGTGCATAACAAACCGACCACAATAACAACTGATTATCTGGCAAAATCCCTACGCCATACACGCCGTATTGCTCTGCCGGGCACAAAGATTTTTATTTTAAGTGACTTTGCCCATATCGATGATGATGCAAACCGGCAACTTGCCCAATTATCTAAACACTGTGAGGTAATGGCCTTACAAGTGTTGGATCCTATGGAATCGGAACTGCCGCCCCCCGGACTTTATACAATAACCAACGGAATTCACCGGCACAGTATTAACACATCGAATACCACATTCCGACAGACCTATAAACATCAAGCCGAACAACAACAAGCTTCTTTGAGATCCCAATTTATGCGTTACAAAATCAAACAGATTCATTTATGGACCCATACCCAGACAACAGACCAACTGGTTATACCCGGCGGGATATCAGGACAAATCAAGCCTAAGGATGTTCACCATTAAACTATGGCTGGCACTACCATGGAATACCAGAACCTTCTTGACCAACTAAAATCCAATCACCTGCCAGGGCCCGTAGGTGTCTGGCCACTAGCTTACGGATGGTGGATAGCAGCGATTGTATTACTTACACTGCTCAGCGTTATTATTTTCTATGGCATTAAAGGTTGGCGAAAAAATCGTTACCGACGTAAAGCACTGAGGCAGGCAAAACAATTTTTCAGCCTGTACCGTCGGGATAATAATGCCAAAGCGTTTATTCTTTCATGTAATTGTTTATTAAAGCAGGTGGTACTATCGGCTTTTCCCCGTACACAGGTAGCTCAATTATACGGTTCGGACTGGACAGATTTCCTAAAATCCCACTGTTCTCCTTGTCAGTATACAGAAAAAGCTGTTTATTTACTGGGGGAGAACCATTACAGGGCCTCTCCGGATAATCGAACGGGTAGCCTTTACCCTTTTATCTGCCACTGGATCAAAAAACACCATGTTTGAATTACAATGGCCATGGCTACTGCTGCTGCTACCCTGCCCTCTGTTCATCCTGTATTTCTGGAAACCGGTAGCGCAACGGGAAAAAGCTGCATTACAACTGCCCTTTTACCGAAATGTCATGAATGCAGCAAAATACGAGCATAACCATACACCATACAAAAAACAGAAACATTTGTGGTTTCCCTGGCTGATCTGGATTTTATTGCTTCTTGCCGCTTCACGCCCTCAATGGATAGGCGATCCAGTACAAATTGAAGAATCGGGAAGAGACCTGATGCTGGCTGTAGACCTTTCCGGCAGCATGGAAATCAACGATATGGCATTAAAGGGTTCTGCCGTCGATCGTTTGACCATTGCAAAAGATGTTCTGGCTGACTTTATTATACGACGTACCGGGGATCGAATCGGACTGATCCTGTTTGGTTCCAAAGCCTATCTGCAAACCCCCCTGACGTTTGATCGAAAAACAGTCAAAACTCTGTTGGATGAATCCAGTATCGGTATTGCAGGAAATAAGACAGCTATAGGAGATGCTATCGGACTGGCAGTCAAACATTTGCGTAAACGCCCGGAACAGAGCCGAGTACTGATTTTATTAACCGATGGAGCCAATACAGCCGGTGAAATATCTCCCCTGCAAGGCGCTGAACTGGCTAAAAAACATCACATTAAGGTCTATACCATTGGGATGGGCGCCGATGAAATGATTCAGCCAGGACTGTTTGGCTCTTCCTTTGGGGCTCGCAAGGTCAATCCTTCTGCAGACCTGGACGAAAAGACCCTGAAAGACATTGCTGGTTCTACAGGAGGACAGTACTTCAGGGCAAAAAATACGGACGAGTTAAATAGTATTTATGACCTACTCGATGAACTGGAACCCGTAGCACAGGAAAAAGCCCTGTTCCGTCCAAGTATCGCTTTATATTACTGGCCACTGGGTCTGGCTTTATTATTATGTTTTGCTTACACCTTATGGGTTGGCTATTTATCTGAAAAAATACAAGGTGGAGTATTGTTCCGTGCTCACTGATTTCATACATCAGTTTCATTTTATCCGACCATTATGGCTATTAGCCTGCTTACCGGCTATTGCTTGTACATTCCTGCTGTTACGTAATCATCGTCAGCGGGAAAACAGCTGGCAACGGGTGATTCCCCCTTCCCTACTGCGACATCTGTTACAGGGAAATCAGGACAAACAATCCCGCGGCCCCATCTACGCTGTTTTTATCGCCTGGTTAATAACCTGCCTGGCTCTGGCCGGTCCATCCTGGGAAAAAAAGGAAATACCCGTTAGTAAAAATCTGACACCACTAGTCATCGTGGCTGACCTCTCCTATAACATGTACGCCTCTGACCTATCTCCTAACCGGATGAAAAGACTGGTTTTCAAGCTTCAGGATCTTTTTAAATTACGCCAGGAAGGGTTGACTGCACTGGTAGCTTATGCAGGCACAGCTCATATTGTCGCACCACTTACAGATGACACCCGTACATTAGCCAATCTGGTCAGAGCCCTATCACCTGACATTATGCCTGAACAGGGGACTAACGTTATAGAAGGCATTCGTTCAGCCATTACGCTATTAAAACAAGGTTCTGGAAAAGCCGGCGATATTTTGTTAATAACGGATCACATCCCTCAAGAACAACAACAGGCCATTACTTCAGAAATTCGGAAAAACGGTCATACTTTATCTATTCTGGGGATCGGTTCGGAGCAGGGAGCACCAATCCCGCTTCCCGATGGCGGATTCCTTAAAGATCGCAATGGCACTATTATCATACCAAAACTAGCTATCAATACGCTTGAATCAACGGCTCTACAAAACGGTGGGCGCTATCATACTCTGACCATTGATAATACGGATCTGAATATATTGTTACCGGATAAAAACAAAAAACCGGACAATCTGATGGAAATGAACCGTACCTTTGATCAATGGCACGATGCCGGCTACTGGCTGATATTATTACTTTTGCCATTCATGATGGCTTGCTTTAGGAAAGGATGGTTAACTCTGGTCCTCTTGATTTTTTTACTTCCCTCTCCAGATACTTCTTATGGGTTTGAATGGGACAGCTTATGGAAAAATCACGATCAACGGGGAAAAGAAGCACTGGACGACGGAAACCCAGAACAGGCCTCTCAGTTATTTTCATCGGAACAATGGAAAGCAGAAGCACTGTATCGCAATGAACAGTACAAAGAAGCAGAATCACTTTTTGAAAAGGATACCACCCCTGACGGGCTTTACAATTTAGCTAACAGTCTGGCGAAGCAAGGAAAACTTAAAGAAGCTATTGATGCCTACAACAAGGTTCTGGAACAGGAGCCTACCATGCAGGATGCCATTGATAATCGTCAACTAGTCACAGAACTTCTTAACCAGCAGAACCAGCAGAACCAGCAGAACCAGCAGAACCAGCAGAACCAGCAGAACCAGCAGAACCAGCAGAACCAGCAGAACCAGCAGAACCAGCAGAACCAGCAGAACCAGCAAAACCAAAAAAATCAAAAAAAACAAAAAAAACAACAAAAAGAACAACAAAATCAAAA
>NSIT01000096.1_pt1 | contig 13387 bp, 10 predicted proteins | sample 1450681 | NCBI WGS metagenome assembly NSIT01 (sample SAMN07455404, study PRJNA386592) | invertebrate metagenome | isolation source: Endozoicomonas-like sequences binned from scallop gill tissue | host: Pecten maximus | place: United Kingdom: Lyme Bay MPA | collected 2013-06-01
CTGCCATTGTTGTTGCGAGTGCAGGAAAATCTCCGGAAACCGAAGTCGTTAATGCGCATCTTGCTCAATGGAAGCTGGATAATAAGATTAATGCCCCAGAATCCAGTATACGGCATGTGCTTTATTTAACTAAAGAGGAACTGCCTGTCGGTTCAACAGGAAAAACGGATAAGAAAAAGTTACAACAACTGCTCGAGGATGACTTTAAAAAACATCTCTCGAGTGAGTAAGGCGTTCTCAGATTCTTTATTTGCTGCCGGTTTGGGTGAATTCAGGGTAGGCTTCTACTCCGCATTCTACTAAGTCGGCACCTTTATATTCCTGCTCGTCACTGATGCGGATGCCCATTATTGCTTTGATCATTCCCCACATCAGCAGTGATGTGATAAAGACCCAGCCAAAAATAGTGATTATGCCTAATAGTTGTCCACTCAATGTTGCAGAATCATTAGTCATTGGAACCAATAATAAGCCAAGAATACCTGAGCAACCATGCACAGCAATAGCACCTACCGGATCATCAATACGACATTTATCTAATAGTATGATGGCAGTGACAACAATCAGTCCGCCGGCGCCGCCTATCAGGGTGGATGCCCATGCAGTAGGCGTCAGTGGTTCAGCGGTAATGGCAACAAGACCAGCCAGAGCACCGTTCAGTGCCATCGTCAGGTCGGCTTTGCCAAATGCAATTCTTGCAACCAATAGGGCTATAATGACACCGCCGCATGCGGCCGCATTAGTATTAACAAAAATTTGTGCGACGGCATTAGCATTTTCTATCCCCGCCAGTTTTAACTGAGAGCCGCCGTTAAAGCCAAACCAGCCCATCCATAAAATAAAAGTTCCCAGTGTTGCCAATGGCAAGTTCGCACCGGGAATGGCATTGATCATTCCATCTTTGCGATATTTACCTTTTCGAGGTCCCAGTAATAAAACTCCCGCCAGTGCCGCGGATGCCCCTGTTAAATGGACGATTCCTGAGCCGGCAAAATCCATAAAACCTGCTGTATCAAGAAAGCCTCCGCCCCATTTCCAAAAGCCCTGGACAGGATAAATAAATCCAGTCATGACAACGGCAAACAATAGGAATGCCCATAATTTCATGCGCTCAGCAACGGCTCCTGAAACTATCGACATAGCGGTTGCAACGAAAACAACCTGAAAGAAAAAATCGGCACGCTGGGCATAATAAGGTGCATCGCTATTGGTCATAGCCATGGCAACAGTATTTTCAGAGCCCAATAATGTGCCAAAAGCCGGAAGTATGCCGCCGCCGTTGCCTCCCGGGTACATGATTTGGTAGCCACATAATAAATACATGGTGCAGGCTATGGCGAACAGGGCGATATTCTTGGTCAATATTTCTGCGGTGTTTTTGGAGCGCACCAGGCCGGATTCCAGCATGGCAAAGCCGGCGGCCATCCACATGACCAAAGCCCCGCACACTAGAAAATAAAAGGTATCCAGCGCGTAAGACAGTTGAGTGATATCCGTCATTGTCTTGTTTCCCGTTGATTGCCTTTTCAGGTTGTTTTTTTAGGAAAAAATATGAAAAATCTCAGATGGCATCCACGCCGATTTCACCGGTTCGGATGCGAATAACCTGTTCCAGATTTGTGACGAAGATTTTTCCGTCTCCTATTTTTCCCGTATTAGCTGCTTTCATGATCGTGTCAATGACCTGCTCCAGGAGATTGTCGTCAAGAGCGACTTCTATTTTGACTTTGGGTAAAAAATCTACGACGTACTCTGCTCCCCGGTAAAGTTCTGTATGGCCTTTCTGACGTCCGAATCCTTTGACTTCTGTTACAGTGATGCCCTGAACACCTACATCAGATAAGGCTTCCCGGACGTCATCCAGCTTAAAGGGTTTAATAATGGCAGAAACCAGTTTCATCCCACTTCTCCTGTTGGTATTACCTGTAAAGGCATAATGTTAACCGTTACTCGTTATCTCTGATTAAGTATGCACAGAACGTGCCAGTTTTCTCATGGGCTGTTGTGATAAAGCCTAAGCCGAATTTTATTAAGGTAAAAGGCGATATTAAAGCTTGTTGTGACTGATAAAACGTTTAAATATGGCTCGAAATGCCACATAAAGGAACAAATTTTATGAGTCATGCCCTGTTATAGTGAAAGGGGTTCATTTTAAGAAAGTGTTTCAGTAATGATTTAGTAGGCATAACGCTCAGTATCTTTATAATGGATGTCTGTTAATTATCACCTGTCATGGAATTTAGATAATGATCGATAAGAATATCCTAATTGCTGGCCTTGCAGAGAAAGCCAGTGCATTAATCAATAATCATAAAAGTCAGACACGGGAAGATCTGGAAAAAAACATGAAAGCGTTGTTTACCCAGATGTTATCCCGCTTGGATCTGGTTAGCCGTGAAGAATTTGATACTCAAGTTGCCGTGTTGCACCAAACTCGCCAAAAAATAGAATCGCTCCAGAATGAGTTAAAAGCATTTAAAAATAAAAAAGATCAATAACAGATTTTATTATCATATACCTAGTCTCTTTTCCAGCACCTGCTATAGTCAATCCAAATTGAAAGATTTGGTGAGACTATTGTCTTATTTGGTGCCATCTATTTCATTGCTTATTTACTTTTTAGTGTTAAGTGTTTTGTGGAAGAGTCTTTTGTTTCCATAACAGTTTTTTCTGCATCTTCGTTTGTTTCAGAAAGAGACACCCATCCGTACGTAAACAAGTCTGTATAGAGGTAGTTCTTATGTCTTATTTGTATCGTCCTGTTACTGGATTTCTTTGCTCTGCATTTTATTACTTCCTTGGGACGTCAGTGTGTCTAGCAGGCTTTTTGATGGAGTCTACCAATAAAGATCAAACGGGAATATTATTAATTGGTCAAAATTATCAGGCATCTGAGTATCCGAATCTGGGTGGATGTATTAACGACACAGAAAATCTGGAAACGTTTTTAACCTCCACGAAAGGGTTCCCTGAAGAAAACGTTAAAACTATGACAGATAGTCGCCATAAAATAATTACTGCAAGTGCTATTAAGGACGCCATAAGGGATATGGCAAAATCGACACAGGAGAATGCGGCAAGCAGGAAAAAAATTATTTTTATTAGTTACAGTGGCCATGGTACACAGCGTGCTGCTCCTGGCTATAAAGAATCAGATGGAAAAGATGAATGTCTTGTCGCAGGCGATGGTTTTGTGTCAGATAATGAGTTGCATACTTTGCTGAAAGAATTTCATCCAGAATCCAAGGTGTTTTTTCTCATTGATGCCTGTCATTCGGGGACAATGCTTGATTTGAAATATCGGTACCGTTTTAAACCTGGGGCGCCAGGTAATGTGTCGACTAAAGAAATGAAGAGCGCAGTAACGGATATTAGTGCACATATAGTATGTTTGTCCGGTTGTCAGGATGAGCAAACATCTTCAGATGCTTATTTAGAGGATAAAACAGAGGATTCTAAAATGTGGGAAAGACAGGGCGCTTGTACCCAAGCATTTATCGAGCATTGTAAAAATTTTCCGCTGGCCTCTCTTCTTAATCTTCCCTTACAGTTAAAGGATACTATGGTAGAAGGGCGCTTTCAACAGCGTCCTACGCTTTCATCAAATCGTTCACTAGCGTATGAGGATCAGTTGTTTGACTATTGATAAATATTTTAAAAAGCCCCTTCGTAGGGGCTTTTTTTGAAAGCCTTAAAATAAAGAATCACGGTAGAGATTTAACCTCTACTCTGTTAATAGTTTATATCCAATGGATTTTTTAAAACTAATATTATTAACCTATGACGGTTTAATGGGCTTTTACTTACACATAGTTAGGATTCCTCTGTATGAGATCTGCTGTTGTGGCTTCTTTTAGAAAATTTACATATTTTTTGTTTATAACCTTGCTACTGAAACTTTTGCCCTTACAAGCAATAGCAGAAACTTTTCAGGGGGCGTTTATAAAAAAAGAACAGCTGAAAAAATCAAAAATTATTCTTGTTGCTCAAAATTATAGGGAGTCAGAACAAAAAATATTACAAGGTTGTATTACTGATATGTGTTCTTTCAGGGATGTTTTGCTAAAAAAAGGCTTTCCTGAATGGTGTATCACAGAACTGACGGATGCAGAACAACCGTTAACTCATGACAGGATCACTCAATGTATAAAAACACTGGCTCAGCAAAGCCAGACCGATAAAACGATTGAGTGTGTGATCTTGGGTTTCTGGGGACATGGGAAACAGGTGTTGGATCAATCCGGTGATGAATCCGATGGTTTGGATGAAGCTTACGAAACCAGTGATAAGCCCATCACAGATGATTGTCTGTACAGTATATTAAAAAAGTTTCGGAATGATATGAATATTGTTGTTTATGCAGACTGTTGTCATGCCAGGACGATTACTGATATGCCAACAATGCTCACTTTTGATTCTGCAACTCAGAAAGTAGTGAAGTCGGTCAGCAAACATCGCGAAGGTGATTCTATTGGGGCAAAGGTGTTGACTATTTCCGCCTGTGATGATTCTGAGGGGGCCAAGGAAGTCAGCCCGTGGTTATTGGCTGATCCGGCAGAAGAAAATGTTTTTTTGAGTAAAGGCATTCAGGATGACATTTCTGACAGAGATTCCAGTATGGAAACTAGCAGCTATTTATCCGACTCCATTAGTCCGAATTGCTCGAATTTTTCTTCAGTGTGTGGTTCTCCCAGAGAACGCAGTATTGAGCCGGATATGGGATTATCTCTCAGCAGTCAGGAACCTTTGCCTAAAATGGGTGTGATGACCTCTCATGTTTTGGCTTTATTGAAAGAAAGTCAGCCGCTTAGTATCGCTGGTTTGTTGCAGGGCTTGTGTCAAAATATACCCGCTGGTTTTTGTCAAACGCCTTGTATTAGCCTCAATTTTGAAGTGGATGAAAGTCAGTTATCCCTATTTGATTGAGAACAAACGTTCTAAAAATAAGAAGGCTAAGGTGTACTGGAGTGTGAAAGCCGTCCGGAAATAATCGCCATTAATGTTTGAGATGGATGCTATAGTTGTGATTACTCGGAGTAACAAGCTCATTCTTAAAATATATAAGTCATAAAAACCGGATTCATCCATAAAGATAAAAAATGTCCCGATTGTCATTGATTAACACTCGCGCCCAAACTGGATTACGAGCACCTCTCGTACAGGTGGAGGTGCATATTTCCCAGGGTTTACCTGCGCTGAGTATGGTTGGCTTAGCGACGGCAGCTGTTAAGGAAAGTAAAGACCGTGTCCGTAGTGCTATTATCAACAGCGGATTTGTGTTTCCGGCCAGTCGTATTACCGTCAACTTGGCTCCCGCAGATCTGCCTAAAAATGGGGGGCGATTTGATCTACCTATTGCTCTGGGTATTTTATTGGCCTCAGGGCAGTTGTCAGTGGAGAATATCAATAAGTATGAGTTTATCGGTGAATTAGCACTTTCTGGTGAATTACGGCCTGTCTCCGGTATCTTGCCGGCAGCGGTAGCGTGCAGGAAGCGGCAGAAAACATTATGTATTCCTCAGGATAATGCAGAAACCGCAGCGTTAATGCATAACGGTAATATTATTTCGGCATCGGATTTATTGTCTGTGTGTAACCATCTTGCGGGGGCTTCTATTCTGGATACTGTTACTCCCAGTGATTCACAAGTGAGTCTTGTCTCTTATCCCGACCTGGCTGATGTTCAGGGCCAGCATCAGGCTAAGAAAGCGCTTACTATTGCTGCGGCAGGCGGACACCATTTATTGTTCCTTGGCCCACCAGGTACGGGGAAAACTATGTTGGCCAGTCGTCTGCCGGGTATTATGCCACCTTTAAATTCCGAAGAGGCCTTGGATGTTGCTTCACTTTATTCCCTGACCCATGCCTGTCATCCGTTACCATGGAGACAACGTCCTTTTCGTGCTCCCCATCATTCTTCATCGTCTGTGGCATTGGTGGGAGGTGGCAGTCAGCCGAAGCCGGGGGAAATTTCTTACGCTCATTTCGGGGTGCTATTTTTGGATGAATTACCGGAATTCCAACGACAAGCGTTAGATATGCTGAGAGAGCCTCTGGAAGAAGGCTCCATCACGATTACCCGTGCTAACGCCAGAGAAATCTATCCGGCCTGTTTTCAGTTGGTTGCTGCCATGAATCCCTGCCAGTGCGGATATCTCGGGGACAGCCAGCGAGCCTGCCGATGTACGCCGGATCAAGTCAGCCGTTATCGCAATAAGGTTTCAGGGCCCTTAATGGATCGTATAGACCTTCAGGTGGAAGTGGTTCGTCCAAAACCGGAGTGGTTGTTGAGTAAGGCAAAACAACATTTGGTAACGGCTTCTGACATTCGACAGCAGGTGGAGGAATGTCGTTGCCGGCAGATAGAGCGTCAGGGGAAAAATAATGCTGCATTGAATACCAATGATATTCATCAGTATTGTGCCCTTACCCATTCAGATAAAAGTTTTTTTACTTTGCTCTGTGAGAAAAAACAATGGTCAGCCCGGGCTATTCACAAAGTCCTGCGTGTTGCCCGCACGATTGCTGATTTGGATAAAAGCGAATCCGTACAAAAAAATCATTTGGCTGAGGCTGTGCACTATCGAAAGTTTGATGCGCCATAAACGAATGCTTCTATAAAAATACCTGCTTTACACTGATTTGTTATCCACTGATCGTCTTACCCGTTGTAAAATAACGATGATTTTTTGGATGTGTTGTATTAATTTGCATCACAATATTTATTATGCAGGATGAGGATGCTTATGCTGGTATTCAAGTGTGTTAAATGTAAGAAGAAACTCTGGCGATATGAAAAAATAGGGAAAGGAGATATCGTTCGGGTGCATAAAGAGCGAATTAACCGCTTTTTTCAAGATTTTCATCTGGAGGAACTGCCGATTGATGCCCGGATTTTATGCGAATGTGGCAACTCTGTTGGTAACAACAAAGGCACGTTTATTTCTATGGCAAAAAACAGCTATATGACAACGGGCTCAAAAGACAATAAACGTATGATGAAGGGCTATCAGTATTTGAGACGGGATCGTCCAGAATAAACGAACCCCTTGTTTCGTCTGACAGACGATTTTTATAAAAGTCGGGGGAGTTTGAAGAAGGTTCGTTATATAACATTATTCGAAATAAAGTTAGGTGCGCCATGGGTTAACGCACCTATGACCTTAATTGATGAGTGACATCTTCTGTACTGATTTTTTGATCAGTTATTGCTTATCCAGCATAGGCTTAAGAAAACAGCCTGTATGAGAAGCTTTTATTTGAGCCAGTACTTCAGGAGTACCTTCTGCAATGACAGAGCCTCCGCCATCACCACCTTCTGGACCCAGATCAATAATCCAATCGGCGGTTTTTACTACATCAAGGTTATGTTCAATAATAACAACGGTATTGCCGTTATCCCTGAGACGGTGCAAAACGACCAATAATTGCTGAATGTCTTCAAAATGCAGTCCTGTGGTCGGTTCATCCAGAATATACAAGGTCTTGCCGGTATCCCTTTTGGACAATTCTTTTGAAAGCTTAACCCGTTGTGCTTCACCACCGGATAAAGTAGTTGCATTTTGCCCGAGCTGAATATACGACAGTCCAACATCCATCAGTGTTTGCAACTTTCGTTTTACGGCAGGAATGGCATTAAAAAAATCCAATGCTTCTTCAACGGTCATATCCAGAACTTCATGGATGTTTTTATCCTTGTATTTAACCTCCAGGGTTTCCCGGTTATAGCGTTTTCCTTTACATTGGTCGCAAGGCACGTAGATATCCGGTAAAAAATGCATTTCAACCTTAATGACGCCATCACCTTGGCATGCTTCACATCGTCCGCCCTTAACATTAAAACTGAACCGGCCCGGTTTATAGCCCCGGGAACGGGCTTCTTGTGTGCCCGCAAACAGTTCACGGATAGCAGTGAAAATACCCGTATAGGTGGCAGGGTTAGAGCGGGGGGTTCGGCCAATAGGACTTTGGTCAATAGCAATGCATTTATCCAGAAAATCCAGCCCGCTTATTTTGTCATAAGGTGCCGATTGAAGTGTTGTGGCACCATTTAATTGGGTTGCCGCAATGGGATAGAGCGTATTATTGATCAGGGTCGATTTCCCTGAGCCGGAAACACCGGTAATACAAGTGATTAAGCCGACAGGAAGCGTTAATGTCACGTTTTTCAAATTATTGCCGCTGCAGCCTGTCAGTGTTAATAGGTGACTGTTATTCCTAGCCGTTCGATATTCCGGGACAGCAATGCGTTTTTTGCCGTTTAAATATTGTCCCGTCAGTGACTTCGGATTTTCCATAATAGCGCCAGGAGTCCCGACCGCTACAACATGCCCTCCATGAATGCCTGCTCCCGGGCCAATGTCCACAACAAAATCAGCAGACAGGATGGCATCTTCATCGTGCTCAACCACGATAACAGTATTACCGATATCTCTCAGGTGTGTCAGGGTGTTCAGCAAGCGTTCGTTATCCCGTTGATGCAGCCCAATACTGGGTTCATCCAGAATATACATAACCCCAACCAGTCCGGCACCGATCTGGCTGGCCAAGCGAATGCGTTGTGCTTCACCCCCAGACAACGTGTCAGCACTGCGGTCAAGGGTCAGGTAGTTCAGGCCAACATTGGTTAAAAACTGTAACCTTGCCTTGATTTCCTTCAGGATTTTTTCAGCTACTTCTCCCTGCATGCCCGGTAACTCCAGTGCAGAAAAATAGCATAGGGCTTTTTCAATGGGCAAGTGAACCAGATCCGGAAGGCATTTGTCTTCAATTAGTACGTGCCTTGCTTCTTTTCGAAGACGGGTGCCATGACAGTCCGGGCAGGCTTTCATCGTCAGGTATTTGGCCAGATCTTCACGAACCGATTGTGAATCAGTATCCCGGTATCGCCGTTCCAGATTAGGGATGATGCCTTCAAATCGGTGCCGTTTACGATATACATCACCACGGTCGTTAACATAGCTGAAATCGATGAGTTCTTCCCCTGAGCCGTACAATATGACTTTTTGTTGTGACTCGGTCAGGTCATCAAAGGGAGTATCCAGATCAAACCCGTAATGCTTGGACAAGGATTTTAATAAGTGAAAATAATAGACACTGCGCCGGTCCCAACCACGAATGGCACCTTCGGCTAAAGTAAGTTCCGGATGTTGTATGATGCGTTCCGGGTCAAAAAACTGTTTTACTCCCAGTCCGTCACAGGTAGGACAGGCACCTGCAGGATTATTGAATGAGAACAGTCGGGGTTCCAGTTCATTGATGCTATAACCACACTGCATGCAAGCAAAACGGGCAGAAAAAGTCTGGTCAGGATGGCTGTCGTCCATATAACTGATGGATGCCAGCCCATCGGCCAGTTCCAGTGCCGTTTCAAACGATTCAGACAGACGTAACTGGATATCAGAACGTATCTTGAACCGGTCTACTACTACTTCAATGGTATGTTTCTTTTTTTTGTCTAATTTGGGTATATCGTCCAGTTCCACAATAATTCCGTCAATGCGGACACGTACAAATCCCTGTGTTCTTAATTCATTAAAAATGTGCAGATGTTCACCCTTTCTGTCTCGGACAACAGGTGCCATAAGCATGAGTTTTGTGCCTTCTGGCAAGGCTAATACCTGATCCACCATCTGGCTGACAGTTTGTGCTTCAAGCGGCAAATGATGAGTAGGGCAATGGGGAATACCGGCACGGGCAAACAGCAAACGTAGATAGTCGTATATTTCAGTGATGGTACCTACGGTAGACCGTGGATTATGGCTGGTGGACTTTTGTTCTATGGATATAGCAGGAGAAAGTCCTTCAATATGATCAACATCCGGTTTTTCCATGACCGATAAAAATTGTCGGGCGTAAGCAGACAATGACTCAACGTACCGGCGCTGCCCTTCAGCATAAAGAGTGTCAAACGCTAGGGAGGATTTTCCGGAACCGGAGAGTCCTGTGATCACCACAAGACTATTGCGGGGAATAGTGACATCAATATTTTTAAGATTGTGCGTGCGTGCACCCTGTACCCTGATTGATTCCACGTCCGGCAACTCCACCTGCATGCAAAGAAGCTATTATAAAGGAGATACGGGTGCTACGTTCAATGGAAACCAATAATAATTTCTGTTATCACTTCTCTCCCTGTAATAATTGCCTGCATTTAGGGTCTTTTTTTAGGCAGCTTTACAAAGGTGGCAGACATTCTTTATGTCCACAGGGTTGTAATGTTTCGCTTCTGGGTTCATCCATGCAAAACATGCAACTAGTATCGAGTTCTTTGATCTGGGAAGACAGGGCTTTTTTGATGTCATTGTGATAAATAGCATATGTTTGTGTTTTTATGGGTAAGGTACTGACCGGTGTTTATTGAGTATTGTGTGACCCTATGCTGGTTGTTTGCTCCTTTTTCGGAAGGCTTTTTGAAGTGTTTTTTCTTTTAGCCGAATAGACATGAAGGGCGGTATTGTCGGATTTTTAGAAAGAAGATCCTGTAATCCCTAATCTGGAACAGAAAGCCGAGAGTGCCCAAAAAAATAATAAAATTCCGATAATTGAGTTTACTTCTCTGGCTTGTCCTCCCTGTGCCATGATGCTGGATCGTGTAGAGGAGCCATAGTGGAATCCTTTCATGGAGAAATTTACTATTATTCCTGTTCACCGGTATTCACCCGGCACGGATAGTAGAAAGTATGATTCGCTGGCTTGTGAAATTTATTACTCATTATGGGACATGAAAAACTCTGTGACAGGCCGGATGGCATTAGCAGAGATTAGTGAATGAAACTTCAAAAAAATTTAACTTCTCAGGTATTTACCCATAATGATTTTTCTATATCAAGATCCAGAATGCTAATTATCGCTGGGATCTTTTGTCTGAAAAATGCGTGGATTGTTGGAATGAACTATCATTTTCTCCTCTTTTGGATAAGGGGTTATTAAAACAGAAAATTCAAAATCCATTCGTTAAGGATTTATGCCGTGAGCTAAAAGCACTTTGCTCGAACGCTCTGGTGGATGATATTCCTGCATCGCTAATCGACAGGCAACAGCTTATCTATTTCAAGTGGCTAAAATTTGGCAATCAGGATACAAAAGTCAGGGAGGAGGAATAGAAAAGGGGAGTAGGTGCTATCTTGGACGAAGCGCAGTGTTATATTTACTCTAGAGATCTATAGCTTATTTGCCATAATCTTCCTGAACCAGCGATCAGGCGGATTCTTGCATTGTTTTAGGCGGTGTCTTCAGGTGAATATTCAGGAAAAACTCTGTTACACTGATGTCCAGAACAGGCTGATAAAGCGACTTATCTGATGTCATCAGTAGAATATAAATCTATTTTTGCTCTTTCCCTGATTTTTTCCGTTCGTATGCTGGGACTTTTTATGGTCATTCCTGTGTTGGCTGTTTTTACACAAGGTATGAATGGTTTTTCCCCTGTTACGGTAGGCCTTGCTATAGGAGGATATGGCTTTTCCCAGGCGCTGTTGCAGATTCCAATGGGATGGTTGTCCGATAAAATAGGACGAAAGTCTGTTATTTCTGCGGGCTTACTGATTTTTATGGTAGGGAGCGTGATTGCAGCACTTTCTGATTCCATGAATGGTATCATCATGGGGCGGATTATTCAGGGATGCGGTGCCATTTCTGCCGCCATCATCGCGTTAGCGGCGGATTTAACCCGTGAACAGCATCGTACAAAGGGCATGGCGATTATTGGCATGGGAATCGGGTTGTCATTTTGTTTGGCTATGATCATGGGACCAGTCATTGGTAGCTATGGAGGATTGTCTGGTTTGTTTTTGGCTAATGCTGCTATGGGGGGGATTGCCTTAATGGCCTTGATATTTTTTGTTCCCTCTCCGGTTGTGTTCAGCCGTGACCTGAACAGTCATGTACAAGTCGGCAAAATCCGTGATATTCTCCGCAACCCCAATTTGCTGCGTTATATGGGGGGGATCTTTACCCTCCATTTTGTGTTAATGGCACTTTTTGTTTTTATCCCGAAACAGTTACAGCAGGCGGGTTATGACAGCGCTTTTCAAGGAGTTGTTTATCTTGGGGTTATGATGGCCTCCCTTGTTGTTATGATGCCAATGATTATCATCAGCGAACGTCGGCGGTGGCTTAAACAGTTTATGTTGGTAAGCATTGCTGTATTATTGTTGTCTCTGGCTCTTTTGTCAGAAGTAAAGATCAGCAATGGCGGGTTGATAGTAGCGATTATTCTGTTTTTTATTGCATTTAATTTCCTTGAGGCAACCTTGCCTTCTTTAGTCAGTAAACAGTCAAAAGCCGGTTTCCGTGGTACGGCCATGGGTATTTATACAACGTGCCAGTTTTTGGGAGCAGCGCTGGGCGGAAGTCTGGGCGGCTGGATAATGATGTTTTATGGCATACAGGGCGTGGTATTTCTATGTGGCATACTGGTTGCCCTATGGTGGCTATACTCTGCTACCATGAAACATCCTCCTTATGTCAGGAGTATGGTGATGGCTTTGTATCCGTCCAGTCGGGGGAACACGCAGGAAACGGGACAGATGCTGGCAGCATTACCCGGGGTGGAAGATGTGTCTATTCTGGCAGATGAGGGAATTGCTTATCTGAAGGTTGACTGGCAACGGGTTGACCGTTCCATGTTATATCGCTATGGAAAATGTTGATATTGGTAAACCGATAAGATCGGACAATATCATCAACTCTGGAGAAAATGTATGGCTCGTGGTGTTAATAAGGTTATTTTGATTGGCAATCTGGGTAATGACCCAGATGTCCGCTTTACGCCTAGTGGTAATGCTGTGGCTAATCTCAGTATTGCGACCAGTGATAGCTGGAAAGATCGTAATACAGGACAGCAGCAGGAACGTACTGAGTGGCACCGCGTTGTTATTTTTGGCAAGCTGGCAGAAATTGCCCAGCAATACCTTCATAAAGGTTCCAAGGTTTATCTGGAAGGTAAGCTTCAGACTCGTAAATGGCAGGATCAACAGGGGCAGGACAAGTATACAACAGAAGTTGTTTTAGACGGTTTTTCAGGACAGATGCAGATGCTGGATAGCGTACAGGGCGGTGGAATGGCGGTTGGCAATCAACCTGCTCCGGGTGCTAGCCCGTCTAGTCCGGTACCGGAGCGTCAACCATCCGGCCAAAGTGTAGCTCAGGCACCATCACAGAAGCCATCACCAAAGCAACCAGAGCAAGCCGGTAAATTTGATGATTTTGATGACGATATCCCCTTCTAAAAAAACACCATAATATATAATGTAAAAAAACAGACTTACATTAAAAAAGGCTCGGTTTTTCGAGCCTTTTTACGTTTATGTGAACCTGTCAGTTAACGATCATTTATAAAAATAGTTATTAATTAGTGCAGCTCTTCTTCTGAAGATGTCTCAAT
>NSIT01000097.1_pt1 | contig 13387 bp, 12 predicted proteins | sample 1450681 | NCBI WGS metagenome assembly NSIT01 (sample SAMN07455404, study PRJNA386592) | invertebrate metagenome | isolation source: Endozoicomonas-like sequences binned from scallop gill tissue | host: Pecten maximus | place: United Kingdom: Lyme Bay MPA | collected 2013-06-01
CGACAGAGCTGGAGCTCTGAAGGCTTTCGAAAACAATAAATTAGCCTTATCAAAAGTGGCGTCGGTGTTGGTTGATGGCGGTTATACAGGTCAGCCTTTCGCCAGCGTTACTGATGGCATATTGGGTACCTATGTACAGGTGGCAAAAAGGAGCGAGCTTTATAATTTTGCAGTCATCCCGCAGCGCTGGGTTGTCGAGCGCTCATTTGCTTGGATCGAAAACTGCCGCCGTTTATGGAAAAATACTGAGCGTAAACTGAATACGAGTCTTCCACTTACGCATTTAACCTTCTTAGCACTTTTGTTGAGAAGATTATGAACAGCTTCTTAGGGACAGTCTAAACCAGAGTTTCTGACATTCGGTATTTCTCTGAAATTCCCATGGGGTCATATCATCCAGTGAGTCATAAGGCTTCTCTTTGTTGGATTGATGCATCCAGTCATGGGTTATGATCAACCCATTCCCGGCGAACCGTTGGGTTTACAGCTTTTTTTCAATAATATTCTTGAGAATTCGGTGGTTCAGGCTGAGGTCAGCAAACATCTGTTTGAGCCGCCAGTTCTCTTCTTCAAGGCCTTTTAGTCGCTTGATGTCAGAAGAGTCCATACCACCATATTTAGCTTTCCAGTTGTAATAGGTAGCATCAGAAATGCTGTATTCCCGACAAACCTCCTTAACCAGACGGCCTGCTTCGACCTCTTTCAGGATCTTGACAATCTGGGTTTCGCTATAACGTGATTTTTTCATCATTATTCTTCGTTGCTGTCAGTGTAGTCGGAGAACTCCGGTTTGAAATGTCTCTGTTTTTGGGGAGGGGTACAATATTATTTAACGGCGAGGGAATGGAAAACTGTCCTAAAGGATACCAGCTCTGATAAAGAGAGAAACGCTATTTTCAAAGGAAGGTATATGGTCGCTGATCTTACTAACTGTAAATATGCCAACGGAATCGTTAAAATATGGGATATTGATAAAAAAACACTCACAGAATCCTGATCAAGAATCCTATCATTTATACCGGTAACTATCAGCAAACCCTGTTAAACAGGGCTTCTATGCTGTATTAGTACAAAAGGAACTCCCATGTGTAACCTAGACACTTCACCATCTGTAGGTCACAGCTTACAAAAACGCTTTATAGGGCAGTTCCGGCTCATCCGTAAACACATCACGGAAGCCACGGAAGTGTTGATAATGCATACGGTCTTTATCTGTGGGGTATGTGTACTTCCCACCCACCTGCCAGAAAAACGGAGCAAAATGATACTGCAGACGGTCTTTCTTCATATTCCACAACACTTCTATTTCACGGGGATCACTCTGGAAGTTGGCCCATATATCATGGTGAAAAGGCACCACAACCTCACAATCCAGTGATTCAGCTGCGCGCAGAATATCGGAAGAAGTCATTTTATCCGTCACTCCCCGAGGATTCTCCCCAAAGGAAAGCAACGCAACATCGATCTTATGCTCATTACCGTGCTTCGCATAATAATTGGAGTAGTGTGAATCCCCTGAATGATAAACAGAACCGCCCGAAGTTTCGATCAGGTAATTAACCGCACGGTTATCCATTCCATCAAGAATGGCCTTGTCACGGGAAGACGTACCTTCCGGCAAGGTCACCAGCGCCGTGCGGTCAAAAGAATCCAGCACGTTAATTTTCAGATCGCCTACTTCAAAACTGTCGCCGACTTTAGCAACGACACAACGGCCTTCCGGTACTCCCCAACTTTTCCAGAGGTCCACGCAGGCTTGCGGCCCGATAAATTTCACATGATCAGGACAGTTTTTCAACACGGCTGCTGCCACATTGATATCCATATGATCCGCATGATCATGGGATGCCAGTACCGCATCAATTTCTTTAATGGCAAACGGATCCAAAGGAAATATAGAAGTACGCAGATTAGGCTGCAGCTCACGAACGCCCCCCATACGCATCATCTGGTGCTGATGTTTCATGTAAGCGTTTTTCTGTGTTTTCTTTCCGGTACCACACCAGAAGTCAATGGAGATGTTAGTATTACCTTCACTTTTCAGCCAAATACCTGTGCAACCCAACCACCACATGGAAAAAGTGTTCGGCTCGACTACCGTATTTTCAATTTCTTCATTCAGCCACGTTCCCCACTCAGGAAATGTATTCAGTATCCAGGTTTCGCGCGTAATGTCCTTAACGTTGCTCATAACTGCACCTTATGGTTAACACCTTCAAAATAACCGGTTTTTAAACGACAATAGACTTATAAGTGAACGCTTTACACTAAAATAACTTCCGCTCCCTGAGACTCCAGAGCCCTGACAATATCTGGATCGGCATTTCTTCCGGTGATCACAATATCGATCCGTTGAGCCGGGCAAAACAGCATGCCAGTACGCCGACCCACTTTTGAACTGTCTACGACCACCACAAATTTATCCGCCTGATCCAACATCTGCTGTTCTGTTACAGCAATCAATATATCAGTTTTATAAAGGCCGGCCTCTGTCAGGCCTTTACCGGAGCTGAACATCCAGCGACCGGCATAACTCTCCAGTGAACTGGGAACCGGATTCAGAAAAATATTTTGTGCCTTGTTGTACTGTCCACCAATAATGATGACATCGTCGTGGTCTTCATGAATCAGGTAGCTTGCTAACGGAAAATAGTTGGTGACGATCTGGATCGGTTTGCCACACAGCTGTTGGCCTAGAAGAAAAGCCGTAGATCCGCAATTAATCACGACACTATCACCTGATTTGCAAAGACACGCTGCCCGCTTAGCAATACGTGCTTTTTCCTCATAATGATGAATGCTGTGAACATCTGGCAATGTTTCTGTATTTCTGACGTCAATGCGTTCTGCCCCGTTACGGACTTTCTTCAGTTTTCCCGACGCATCCAGTTTAGTAATGTCCCGGCGTGCGGTAGCCGGTGACACATGGAAGGTCTCAATAATATGTGCGATGTCAATGGTCTGACTTTCTTCCAGTAGCGACAAGATACCGTTATGTCTTTGTATTTCATTCATAGGCTGACACTTACTTTCCCGTGAATCACTAAACGATCACCTGATGATCATTTATGATTTTTTTTGATTCTATTGAGCAATACTGTCATTGTCAAACATCAAAACACAGATATTTTTTCACCTATAAACAGGTCTCAATCTGTATCAACTCAAAAAACTAATATCAACATGCGCAATATACCTAGAATCTATCCATCCCCCCCTTTTCACTCCATAAAATTGACTCGCATCAAAGTAATCACAAATGATCATTGAATGATTATTTACGATTGTTAAAGTTTGTTCTGAAAGTAAAACTGAAACATTCCAGAACATTGGAATGACATTCTTTCTGTCTTCCATGCGGTTATGAATACCATCCAGAGGTGAAGATATGGAGTTCATATACGACGTTTTTTATATTTTTTACAGTCAGGTGATGACAAAAGCCCCGCTGCTTCTGGGCCTGGTCACGCTTATCGGATACTGGCTGCTTAGAAAAGACGCCACCACGATTATTAAGGGCTCCATCAAAACCATTGTGGGTTTCATGCTGGTTCAGGTGGGGGCAGGAACACTGGTTTCCGGTTTTAAACCGGTCATAGAAAAATTATCGGAATATCACGGGCTGACCGGTTCAGTCATTGATCCGTACACATCCATGATGTCCACCATGGAAACCATGGGTAACAATTACTCATGGGTGGGTTACACCGTTTTACTGGCACTAGGCATTAATATTCTTCTGGTTCTTTTCCGCCGCTATACCGGCATCCGAACTATTATGCTGACCGGCCACATCATGTTCCAGCAGGCAGGACTCATTGCCGTCTTTTATTTTGTGCTCGGCGCCAGCATGTGGGAGACGATCCTTTACTCTGCCGTTCTTATGGCACTGTACTGGGGAATTTCATCCAACATCATGTTCAAGCCCACACAGGAAGTCACCGGAGGTGCCGGATTCTCCATCGGCCACCAGCAACAGATCGCTTCCTGGATCGCGACTAAAATTGCACCCAAACTGGGTGATAAAAAAGACAATGTAGATCATCTTAAACTGCCCAAATGGCTGCATATTTTTCATGACAGCATCGCAGCCACCGCTATTGTCATGACGGTATTCTTTGGCATCATCCTTCTCTCTTTCGGGCTGGATCATCTACAGGAAATGGCAGGCTCAACCCACTGGACCATTTACATCCTTGAAACCGGACTTAAATTTGCTGTAGCGATTCAGGTAATTGTTGCCGGTGTCCGTATGTTTGTGGCTGAGTTGTCCGAAGCCTTCAAAGGCATATCCGAACGGGTAATTCCCAACGCGGTTCTGGCCATAGATTGTGCCGCTATTTATGCCTTTTCCCCCAACGCCATGGTCTTCGGTTTTATGTGGGGTGCACTGGGGCAATTTGCCGCTGTACTGGGTATGCTGATGTTCCACGCTCCCATCATGATCATCCCCGGGTTCATCCCCATGTTCTTTTCTAATGCCACTATCGGTGTGTTTGCCAATCACTTTGGCGGATGGAAAGCCGTCATGAAAATCTGTTTTGTCATGGGCATCATTGAAGTACTGGGATCTGCCTGGGCAATACATATTTTCAGCCAGCACGGCACCGAATTTAATGGATGGATGGGCATGGCCGACTGGGCACTGGTTTTCCCTCCGATCATGCAAGGATTATCGGTCTCCAAACTGTTCTTCTTTGTTCTGGTGGGGCTCTCTTTCATCTATATGTTTTTCGCGGCCAAACGACTTCGTGCCGAAGAAGATGCACAACCCGCCATTACCAACTCTCCTTCCACTACTGATTCAGCAACAACAGAGTCAAAAGCCAAAACTGCTGAAATGCCTGCCCCTACTTCTAAAGACATTCGCCCGATCAGTATTCTTGCTGTTTGTGGTAATGGTCAGGGATCGTCCATGATGATGAAGATGAAAATCGGCAAATACCTTGAAAAGAAAGGCATTCCCCATGTTCTGGATTCCTGTGCCGTCGCAGATTACAAAACAAAACTGGCCACCACAGACATCATCGTATCCTCAAAACACCTGTCTTCCGAAATGGATCCGGGAGAAGGCAAGTTCACACTTGGGGTACAAAACATGCTGAACCCCAACTCCTTTGGTGATGAGCTGATCGAGATCATTAATACCCATTTTGCTCAGGCAAAATAATGACCGATACCACTAACAACAGATAAGAAATAAAACCTCGTCACTGGCGAGGCCTACTACAGAGGTAATACCATGGAACTCAAGCAATCATTGATCCAGAATCATTCCATTAAATTACAGGCCCACGCAGCTGACTGGCGGGAAGCCATAAAAATCGGCACAGATATATTGATTGCTTCCGGAGCTATTCAACCAAGCTACCACAACGCCATCATCAGCAGTATTGAAAAACTGGGCCCCTATATCTGCATTGCCCCTTGTCTGGCCATGCCTCACGCCCGTCCGGAAGACGGAGTGAATAAAACAGCTTTCGCACTCGTAACACTGGACAAACCGGTTTATTTTGATGGTGAAGAAAATCCGGTGGATGTTCTGATTACTCTGGCCGGCAGCTCATCCAACGAACATATGGAAGGGCTGATGGAAGTCACTCAAGTTCTGGATGATGATAACAGTGAAACCGGCGTTGACCTGGATAAATTGCGTCGCTGCCGCACAGAAGCCGACGTGTTTAATGTCATTGATAAAGCTCTTTTAGAAGCAGCCTGAGGAATCGTCATGTTCAGTGAAATAAAACAAAGGGTGCTTGAAGCTAACCTGGCATTACCGAAATACGGTCTTGTTACCTTTACCTGGGGCAATGTTTCTGAAATAGACCGGAAGCAAGAAGTCATTGCCATTAAACCCTCTGGCGTTGAATACGATTCCATGACAGAAAACGACATTGTCGTCATTGATTTCCAGGGCAATACAGTTGAAGGGCATTTAAAACCATCCAGTGATACCGCTACCCACATTGAACTTTATAAAGCTTTTCCTGAGATTGGCGGAGTAGTTCACACCCATTCCCACAGTGCAACTATCTGGGCTCAGGCCAGTATGGACATCCCTGCGCTGGGCACCACCCACGCCGATTATTTTTACGGAGACATTCCCTGCACCCGGATACTGACTCATGATGAAATTTCCGGAAATTATGAAAAAAACACAGGTTTAGTGATCACAGAAGAATTTGACAGACGTTGTATCGATCCGATGGCTGTACCCAGCGTCATTGTCGCAGGGCATGGCCCGTTTTCATGGGGAAAAGATGCCGTCGATGCCGTGCAGAACGCGGTAGTACTTGAAGAAATTTCTGCCATGGCTTTGGCGACCCGATCCCTGAACAACCACATAAAAATTCAGCCGGAACTTTCCAGAAAGCACTATCTTCGTAAACATGGTTCTCATGCTTATTATGGACAAAGGTAACAAAAGGCTATGCATCAATTTAATAGGTGTCAACAAAACAGCTATAAAGTGCTCGCTCTGGATTTAGACGGCACGACCCTGATGAATAATCAGTCTATTCATCCCGCCGTAAAACAAGCTATTCAGGAAGCACAGCAATCATGCCATGTTGTGCTGGTCACCGGTCGTCATCATACCACTGCAGTCCCTTATCACCGGCAACTCGGTTTGACGACACCTATTATTTGTTGCAACGGAACCTATGTATACGATGATCAAAATCATCAGGTTCTGGCTCACAACGCCATCAAGAAAGAAGATGCGCTGTCGTTCATTGAATTAACTAAAAAATTTCAGATAAAAACCGTCACGTATATTACTGATGCCATGACATACGCACAATACAACCCGGTAACTTATGTGCAAAAACTGGAAGCATGGGCTAATACCGTTCCTGAAAGTTACCGTCCGAATATTTATCAAGTGGATTCTTTCAGTCATCAGGTCAGGCATACCGACTTTGTCTGGAAATTTGTCATCGAGGGAGAGCCTGATGTACTGGCTCAACTCATGGATAATCCGTGGGTCAGTCAAACCTTCAGTAGCGAATATTCCTGGTCAAACCGCATTGACATTGCAGCAAAAGGCAACAGTAAAGGTAAGCGGCTGAGTGAATATGTCGCAACGCTGGGCTATCTTCCGGAACAGGTCATGGCGGCTGGAGATAACCATAACGATATTTCCATGCTCCGCTATGCTGGCCTGAGTATTGTTATGGCCAATGCAGACGACACCATTCAATCATTTGCCGACGAAATCTGCCCGACCGATAACAATCATGACGGACTGGCACAACTGATACATAAACATTTATTACAGAAACTCAATTAACCACTCATCATTAAAGGATCATCATCATGAGCAAACCCATGATTCAGATTGCTCTGGACCAGACTCGTCTGAATTCAGCTATAGAGGTCGCCAAAAATGTTGAACATTTTGTTGATGTGATTGAGGTTGGCACCATCCTGGCTTTTGCAGAAGGAATGACTGCCGTATCCACCTTACGCAAAAATCACCCCAATCATATTCTTGTATGTGATATGAAAGTTACAGACGGTGGTGCCATCTTATCCCGTATGGCGTTTGAGGCAGGAGCCGATTGGGTAACCGTATCTGCCGCTGCCCATATTGCAACCATAGAAGCCTGCAAAAAAGTAGCCGACGTATTCAACGGTGAAATGCAGGTAGAAATCTACGGAAATTGGACCATGGATGATGCAAAAAGATGGGTTGATTTAGGCATCACACAGGCTATTTATCATCGATCCCGTGATGCAGAGCTTGCCGGCATTGGCTGGACCGATGCTGATCTTAATAAAATGATGCAGCTGTCTGATTTAGGACTGTCACTATCCATTACCGGTGGTATCGTACCCGACCAGATCTGCCTGTTTGAAGGCATTCAGGCAAAAACCTTTATTGCAGGCCGGGCACTGGCTGGTGAAAAAGGCCAAGACACCGCCGCCGCACTACGCAGACAAATTAATCGTTTCTGGCACTGATTCGGGAACCGATAATGTATCAACACTTAAAACGCCATCGGGTAGGCCTTTATGAAAAGGCCCTGCCGGATACCCTAAACTGGGAAGAAAAGCTTAACACAACAAAATCCCTGGGTTTTGATTTTCTGGAAATTTCTGTGGATGAGTCCGACGAACGCCGTAGCCGGCTGGATTGGGATGACGCAACCGTTTATCAGATTCGCCACCTGTGTGAACAAACCGGCATACCGTTACAATCCATGTGTCTCAGCGCTCACCGAAAATTCCCTTTTGGCTCTGCTGATCCCGCAGTCCGGCAACAGGCTCTCGAACTGATGGAAAAAGCCATAACACTGTCCTATAAATTAGGAATTCGTACCATTCAACTGGCAGGTTATGACGTCTACTACGAGCCCGCTGACCGGACAACCCACCAGCGATTTATTGACGGCATGAAGCAGGCTGCACAAATGGCTGAACGGGCTGGTGTCATGCTGGCGGTAGAAATCATGGATACGCAATACCTTAATTCATTAAGTAAATTTGAGGTATTGAATCGGGCAATCCATTCTCCGTACTTCACGGCTTATCCGGATGTAGGCAATATTTCCGGCTGGAACTACGATCTGTGTACGGAACTGAAACTCAGCAAACCTCATATTGTTCAGATTCACCTGAAAGACACACTTAAGGTCACCCCTGAATTCAAAGGTCAATTCCGTGACCTGGTTATTGGTGACGGAGATGTGGATTTTCCGTCTCTCTTTGTGACACTAAAAGAGATGGGATACGTTGTCCCCCTTGTCATTGAAATGTGGGCGAAAGATCCACACTGGCAGGAGAATATACGGACAGTCCAGCAGCGACTAAACCAGTATTGTGAGCAGGCTGGCCTGCCCTTACTGTTCGATCAGTAACAACCTCCTCGAAAAAGTGTGGTTTATGATGAATGACTGCACTTTTTTTATCATCAGCATTTTTTAATGCTTACTTTCTGGATAGCACACGGAAAAACCTCGCATCATTCCTTCGTTTTTGGCGATGTTCTTTCTGCGATACGACAGACAGATGCCATAAATTTTTCTGCTGTAGCGGTATCCGGTGAGTTCAGTTCATATTTGTTGTGGAAAAAGATCAACAGTTCTGAAACACCATCAAACAGCCGTACCGTATAGCCATCATCCAATGATTCAGCCCATACGCCATTCAAGCAATAACCTCTGTCAGTTTTTTCTCCATCCGACAAAATAGTAGCAAAAGCATAGTGACATTTATGCAAGTCGATATGTTGTTCCATGTTACCTATCCTGTGCGGAATTTATTTTACAGACCTATCATGAAAAGAATAACATCGGCAACATCAGACAGTTTTAAAGATCGTCCCTATGCCGGATAGACCTTTCTCCTTTTTGCAAAATTTCAGTTTTCTCTTTACCTGCTCTTTTGTCCCAGCCTTTAAAGACCAACGCCGTCCTTGGGTTTTTCTCCAGAATACTGCGATGTCTGACCATAAAATGCCAATACATACTGTTCAGCGGGCAGGCATCATCGGATGTTTTTTCCTTAACCCGATAATAACAATTTTTGCAATAATCACTCATCTTATTGATGTAATTTCCACTGGCGGCATAAGGTTTGGACGCAACGATTCCCCCGTCCGCAAACTGACTCATTCCCCGCGTATTGGGGAGTTCCGCCCACTCAATCCCATCAAGATAAATGCCCAGATACCACTGATCCACCTGATCCGGATCAATACCGGCCAACAAGCAGAAATTGCCCGTTACCATCAATCGCTGGATATGATGAGCGTAAGCATATTTTAAAGACTGATCAATAGTCTGCTTCATACAGTTCATGCGGGTATTGCCATCCCAGAAGAACTCCGGTAACGAATAATGCCCCTGCAACGCATTCATGGATTTATAACCCGGCATATTTGACCAGTAAACCCCGCGGACATATTCCCGCCAACCCAATATTTGCCGGACAAACCCCTCAATCTGAGCCATAGAAACTTTCCGTGGATTTTCTTTCCAGTATTTTATTGCCACAGTCATCACTTCCATGGGATGAAGCATTTTACTATTAAGTGAAAAAGACAGCCTTGAATGGAACAGGCTCCAGCGATAAGGCGATTTTTCCGTCATAGCATCCTGATATTTTCCAAACAGTGGTAAAGCATTCAGGCAAAAATCTTTCAATAACCGCAGTGATTGCTGCCGTGAAACAGGCCATAAAAGACATTCCTCGGCACGGCCAAAAGTCCGGACATTATGTTGCTCAACACGTCTGAGAATATTTCCCACTGAGTTGCGAAATAAAAGAGGCTCAGGAATACGGATATGATCACCCGGTTTCAGCTTATGCCGGTTCTCACCATCAAAATTCCAGCGGCCACCTTCCGGTTTTTCCTTATTCATCAGAATATCAAAACGTTTGCGCATTTTTCGATAAAAATGTTCCATCCTTCCGGGTTTTCCTAAGGGAAACATCTGTGATATTTCAGCGCAAGGTAAAAGGAAGTGCTCGGAATCAAAAATCGTAACGGTAACCGATTTATCAAAAGCAATGGCGGATAATTGTTCTTTTAAACGATATTCATCAGGCTGCTGAAATTGAAATTCCCTGACGGCATACTTTTTTACCAGATGCTGCAGCAAATCGCTCAAATCATGATAACCGGCTGTATCATCAAGATTCATATGCAATACTGCATGCTTTTTTTTCTTTAATTCCCCTGCGAACTGTTCCATGGCTGCAAAAAACGCACAGATTTTTTGTATATGATGACGTACATAACCCACTTCCTGTGGTAATTCTGCAATCAAATAAAGACAAGAGTCATCGTTTTTTTCATACCAACTGTGATGAATATTCAGCTGATCCCCTAAAATCAATCGCAGCGTATGATACTGTTCTTTCATTGTGTGCCTGAATCATGGCTTTTTCTATAATCAACCATTGATCTATTCGTTTATCAAGCTGTCTTTTTAAAAGCGATGATTACAGGCAATTATCATGAAAAGCTATGAAGGAAACTAACTGTATTTATTCGTCTGTTTTTTTATTGATTATATCTGTATTTTTTAAAGCTGAAAAAAGACAGTTTTAAAATTCCGGAATGAGGAATTAAATCATCATTCCGGCAATAAGATGCTGTCATTAACATCGCATCATCAGGCTACTTCAGCCAACATAAGCTCTTCAGATTTCTCATGATCTTCTGCTTTATTCAGCATTTTGCGGATTAAAACTGAAGAACCGAGCGCTACGGCAATCATGGCTACCGCCGCCAGAGTCAGCATGAAGAAATAGTCGCCGTAAACAGTTTGCACAAACTGTTGCGTCACTTCCTGACCTTTCTCCATAGCAATGACACCAGAGATCGCCGCACCAATAATACCGGACAATGCCATAGCCACAGAAAACAGGCTAACCGAAAAACCTTCGATATGCCGGGGTGTGACGGACAAAATAAAGGCCACAACTAAACTGCCCACAATAACTTCCCCAAAGGCCAGAAAACCGTGGATAATCAGAAACACATTCGGACTGATGATGGCATCGGCAGCAATACTCTTGGCAAACACCGTCAGAATGCCAAATGCTGCGGCAGTCAAAATGAACGACCCTGCAATCTTGGTCGCTGTCGACAGGTTAATACCCCGCTTTTCCAAAGCAGCGAAAATACCTGCAATAACAGGGCCAGCAACAATACACCACAAAGGATTCATCGCCATAGATGCTTCGGGAGCCAACGGGATAAATCCGAGCAAATCACCGCGCATCGTATTAATGGTGACCATCGTCATAGACGTCATCATCTGACCATAGTAAACAAAGAATGCCGTGGTCAGCAGGCTCATGATCAAGATAGTACCCATCTTCAGCGTGTCTGATTTACTTGCCTTAATCATCAGAGAAATAAAGTACATAACGGCACCGGCACCGATGGCATAAACAATATACTGACCGGTTTCCATATCCGAAAACATGAAGAATACCATGCCGATCATGGCCGCAGAGAGCCCCAGGAAAATGATTTTGTTTTTCACGCTCACGGGAGACTGGTCAATATCAGCACCGACTTCCGTCAGAGGCTTGTGGAAGATAATCAATACAACAGCCGCTAAAGCCGCCATAACAGCAGACAGGGCAAAACCACCATTGAAGCCTATTACAAGGATAAAGATAGGGTACAAATATTGCCCTAACAGCGCCCCTACATTATTCACTGAGTAATTAATGGGATAGCAATTCTCAAAATCCTCTTTCGCCTTGAAAGTACGTTTATATAAACTGGGATAGGAGGGAGACATTAAGCCCCGGGCATAAGAAGCCAGAGCAATACCACAAAGGGATACCGGTACGCTCAGGGCAGAAGCCCCCATAACCAACATGCCATAACCTGCGGCGAAACAAATATAAGACAGCGTCAGAGAACGTTTAGCTCCCAGAAATTTATCCGCAATAAACCCACCGGCAATAGCAAACAGGGGACCAATAGAAGAAAATGCTCCGACAACCATCATGGTATCGGCTTCGTTATAGTTTAACTTCTCCAGAAAGAAGCGGGTCAGGATAATCATGACGCCATAGAAAGATAAGCCAAACATCATTTGGCAAAACATCATGGATCGGTTCAGTCTATTCCACATAAAGGCCTCGTTGTATAACTTAAGCGAGGTACTGCACGCTTTAGCCTCTGCTGATGAATTTCACCCATAAAAGAATGCCCCACCAGCTGAAGAAAAACGCACTGAATTCACTACCTGAAAATCAGATCAGTGAATTATGTAGATAATTCATGACAAAACCTATCCGGTAAAATGCTATTTTTACGCACGTGATTAATAAAAAATAATGTTTTTATACGGGTTCCAGAAAAATATCGTGGAATTCCGCTTATTTACAGTTTGAGCACATAAATACATACCGCAATTTACGATAGATTATATTAATCAGAAACTCTGTTGTAATAGTACAAGATACCTGACGACCGCTCACTATTTTGGACGGTAACCTAAGCGAAACCGCCTATTCGGCGGTGAACCCCCGCACGTTTTTGTAGCTTAATTTGATAGCTTTCTAAGCTGCCTATTCGGCGGTGAACGCGAATTAGTAAATGAATACCGCGATGAATTATTTCTAAGCCGCCTATTCGGCGGTGAACTCATCATCAAAGTTGAAGAAATATTTCCTTGTTTTCTAAGCCGCCTATTCGGCGGTGAACCAGTTACGCCCCAGCCCATAATGCTCCCCATTTTTCTAAGCCGCCTATTCGGCGGTGAACACAAACAGGCAACTGAAACGGGGTGGAACGTGTTTCTAAGCCGCCTATTCGGCGGTGAACCATCAATTAATCGACGATCTTTATTCTGTCTCTTTCTAAGCCGCCTATTCGGCGGTGAACAGTATTATTTTTCATAATTTGAAAACG
>NSIT01000098.1_pt1 | contig 13211 bp, 10 predicted proteins | sample 1450681 | NCBI WGS metagenome assembly NSIT01 (sample SAMN07455404, study PRJNA386592) | invertebrate metagenome | isolation source: Endozoicomonas-like sequences binned from scallop gill tissue | host: Pecten maximus | place: United Kingdom: Lyme Bay MPA | collected 2013-06-01
AATATATTCTCACTCAGGTTTAAGAATTGTTTTATTAGCAACATCTTTTCCAGAAATAGCCTTATTGGCACCTGAAACTGTCATTTTCTATGCCACATCAGGATGAGTCACATAAAATAATACAAGCAGAAGAATAGTTATTCATAAAATTTAAAAAGCTGATTCTTCAGAGGCCGGAAAGGTAATTCATTATTATGATAATACTAAAAAGAACAGGAGAACTCATATCATGTATTTAATAAAAAAGAAGCTGTTTTATTGGAAATTTCCGATGGCAGCTCAAAAATATTCGATAATTACTTATAAAAGAAAACGGTCAAAAAAATGTTCTTTCGTTGCAAGACAAATAATAATACTAAATAACAGAAGCATTCACTTACCGTGCTATCGACAGTGGAAACAAGCAGTAACCAGAAAACTGCTGAAATCACGATCTATACGGGCTTTTTATTCATAATCCAACTTTGCATTTCATACACACGACTAATAGTCCTCTGAAACTCTTCCTGCAGAAGGACTCCGTTATAAAGCTTACCTAAAGATACCTCTGCAGACAAAATCAGCTTCACCTTACAGTCATAGCAGATGTCTACCAACCAGATAAAACGACGAGTTGCACCGGCTCTGTTATCGTCCATAACCGGAACTCCTTCCACCAAGAGAACCCGAAAGCGTTCCGCCAGCTCTATATAATCATTATTACCACAAGCTTCCTCACACAATGTCGTGAAAAGAAACCATCCTGCTTGTGCACACACACATTGAGCCAACATATCACGACGGCATATCAATATTTTTTCCCTATCAGCTTGGGTAACTTGATGGCCGGTCAGCATAAAAAAAATATGCCTCATCCCTTTCTGAGACTGGGCATTCAACGGATGGAAAAATGCCCAACTCAGTTGATCTGACCAGTAACGGTAGTCTCTATCGTGGTCAAGACGAGTAATCTTCATATGACTCTTTATTAAAGCAATAGCCGGAATAAAGCGCTCCCGTTGCAGCCCACCTTTGTAAAGGTCATCCGGTGGTGTATTTGATGTTGTAATCAATGTAACCCCCCGATAAAAAAGACGCCGTAAAAAACGGTACAAAATCATGGCATCAGTAATATCAGATACCAGGAACTCGTCCAGACAAATAACTCTATATTTTCTGGCAAACTGATCAGCGACATAATCTACGGGATTTTTCCTGCCGATATTATTCTCAAGTAACTGATGAACTGACTGCATCCATTGATAAAAATGAACTCTCAAAGCACAGCCTTCCGGCAGGCATTGGTAAAAAACGTCCATCAGACAGGTTTTCCCGCGACCAACCCCTCCCCACAAATAAACTCCTTTGACGGCAAAATAACGGGCAAACAAAAAACAAGACTTTTTTTTCAGGTTTTTTACTACAGACAAAAAAACCTGATTCAAGACGCCTATTGCCTGATGCTGTGCAGGATTATCTGCAAACCCGTTATGCTGTGCAACCTGCTGAAATTTCTGTTCAGGTGTTATCATCAAAATCATAATCCATCGTCATGGCCGGATCCTGAATGAAGTTGCCGGAAATCAGGTCAACTCCCTGAGCCCATAACGATGCCATCGCCTGAGTAGTATCGACCTGAGTTACCATAATTTGTTTTTGTTTTTCCAGTAAGGCAGTGATTATGGTTTTTAGCTTTATGCCTTGCTTCTCATTCACCAAATCATCCGTAAATGAGGGATCTATAATAACAAAATCAGGATTAACTTTCTTAACCATCTCCATGGGATCCACACTGCACCCAAAACCGCTGATCCCGATTTTCATGCCTGATGAACGAACTTCCTTAAAAAAAGACACTGCATCTTCTCCCTGCAGGCTCAGATTCTGCTCACTGATGACGATAGCAAATACTTCCGGAAGCAGCCCCTGCTTTTTAACCTGAAGCTCTGTATCAGAAAGAAAATTTTTTGCTTGTAACTGGCATCCACCAAGGTGCAACATCAACCGAGTATCTTTATTGTCTTTTCGTTTTTCCCGTAATAAATGACAAACTGACTTTAATAGCCATTGATCAACACATAACCAAAAAGGCATTCGATCCAACCTTGTCTGAAAACTGGTAGAATTGTGTTCTCTTCCACGGGCATCCTGCATTTTAAACTGTACGTCATACCACTGGGATAGATTATCTTTCATACTAATAACCGGCTGAAAAATAGGAGTCAGCTGATTCTTTTGAAGCGCTTGCTTCACCATCATCACTAAATGTTTTTCTACTGATCCCGCGACATTGACTTTACGTGACTGATGAAAAGCCACCTGTTTGTTTCCTGTTCTTCCCGCATGAATGCTCGCATTACGAGCTCTTACCACCAGTGTTTTAGCATCACAACTGTTATCACAAAGAATCACTGCTCCCATACTGAATACCAGCGATAAAGGTGTTTCATTAAGAGAAAATGTTTCAGCACTCAATGCAGCCTGTATGTCACTACCCAGTTTCTGAATCACTTTCTCTTCATTTCCGTCGGATAACAGAGCAAAATTACCGTTACCAAAACCCGCCAGCAAAGCATGTTTGTCAGCAATATTTTTTATCACTTTACCGACATCACTTAATAATGTCTGAAAAAGATCTTTATCCGCTGATTTTACAATTTGCTCCTGGTCATTCATCGCCATATAAATCAGCGAAGAACGCCCCCTGCCATCTACTGCCCTTTGAATATTAATATCCAACTGGTTCAGCAATGTTTCCCGAGGACAAACCACCGTCTCTTCACCCGTTTCACCGTCTTCTGTCAAAGCAATTTCATTTTTATCCTGACTTATAGAAGACCCTCTTACCAGCAAGCTCAACACAAAATGGCCCTCATAAGAAGTTGGAGAAATTTCCATAGAAACAGAAACTGTATTATCCCCTTCTAACAATAAAGCATCTGATGTTGAATGTGCCCGTCCGGTCTTTTCAATTTCATCAATCTGATCGGACAGAGACTCCTTTTGCGATGAATCGACCCATTCTGTGAACCTGTGTCCCAGCACATTCTCAAGGTCATTCTTTCCAATCATCTGTAAAAATGCTGAATTGGCGTACCGAACTTCTCCTTCACTTACATAGACAACTGCGTCCACCTGATCATCCAGTAACAGCCGTCGCTGTTTTTCTGACTCAGACAAAGCCACACTCATACGGCGGTAATTGCGCCGTGTCTGCAAATGTCCTACTTCCCGCCCAGCAAAAAGGAGTAGCATTTCCATATTTTCGGAAGGAACCACGGCACGAATTCCCATGCGGAGATACTGCAACCGATCTGACGGCTTCTGATAATCCGCCACAATAATAATAGGGAGATCAAGACTCTGATGTTCTATAGTTTCCAGTAAAAGCGGCAGTGGCAACGTCTCCGGCAATTCAGAAATAATTAATAAATCCCACATTTTTTTTTCAGCCAGAGAGGAATCTAATGAAGTCTGGTCGTCAATATGACAGACTCTCATGGTATAACCGGCTCCGCGAAAAACATTCACCAGGTTATCTGCTTTTTCAGCAGAAGGATCTACCACAAGAAGACGTATTGTCTCTGTCATATTTTGTGAGGTTTTCATGATGAAACATCCTTGTATGGGTAAATAATATTAAGGCCAGTTACCGGTTCGTGATCCACGACTGTCTAAGGTTAAATCGCCATCGCCGGCCTGCGCCCCTTCGGGCTTTGCCCTAAGACGAATACATACGGAATAATTCAGGCTGCCACACCTTTCCACTGATACTTTATAGAAACGGCCAGAAGAAAGCATGCCGGATCGGGCACTGTACCCCAGCTGACGTAAATCATCCGTATAAGTGAGTTCTTCGGTAAAATAACGTTCCTGCTGCTGCATGATCGTTAGCAGAAAAGCCGCCCCGTCACTTCGGCGTGCTTCCCGCATATAGCTGTTATAACTGGGATACAGGATCGCGGAGAGAATGCCGATAATCAACACGACAATCATTAATTCCAATAACGTAAATCCTTTTTGATTCCACATAACATTCCTTTGCCCTGTTTCAATCCAAGCTGAAATTGAGTTATTTTATTTTACCCCCCTCCCTTAGGGGGTTTGTTTACCACAAGCATCTGGTTCACTTCGATATTATACAAATCCTGCTTTGTCTGATCCGGCCAAACAATAGTTAATTGTTGTACTACTCTATCATCACCCAGACCAAAATGGCTTTCCATCGCATTCTGGGAAATATAATTACTTTCCAGACGCATCTCTCGCATCTGGTGGCCCGACGTCGTTATTATTCTTATTCGGGAACCCGCAACCGTTTGCCAGTCATGAGCATCCATCAGACGAATAGAAAGATAATTTGCCTGATCTCCGCCCAGATTATTGCGATAATAAATAGGCGCTCCCGTATTATTCACAATAAAAATATCAATATCGCCATCCAGGTCACTATCCATACAACTAACACCACGGCCCTGCCCTTCGTCTGTAATACCATACAACTGAGATTGCTCAGAAAATGTTCCGTCACCATTATTTATGAACAGTTTCGAACGATTATCCGTAAATTGTTCACTCATAGATGCATAGCCCATATTGACTGCTGTAAAATACAGTGCCTTAAGATCTCTTTCCTCTTTATCTGTCCATTCTTTTTTTAATCGCACCATCCCTTCCTGAAAATTCTTATAAGACGTAAATGACAGCACATCCCGCAAATCATTCATCCCCGCCTGATCCAACAGGTATTGCAAATCCGGTCGAATAGCCATTGGGTCAAAAGGAAAGCCATTGACATGAAAAATATCTACCCAACCGTCATTATTAAAATCCGCTGCACAGCTTCCCCAACCCCAACCTCCGTTGCGAACACCTGCCTGATCCGTCACATCGGTAAAAACAATATCTCCACCTTTATTACTGTCATTTCTGTATAAACGATTTCCATCGTATTTTTTAAACAAACGATTCTCTTTTGAATCATAGCCCGTGATATCCCGGGAAAAAATACTAGAAACAAACCAGTCTACGTCACCATCATTATCAAAATCAGCAATTGCTGCCCCCATTCCGTTACGGTCATTTATGACAGACTTATCCGTAACATTATCAAACTGTTTTCCTAACTGATTTAAAAATACCTGACTGGTCATATAGTCTGCCGTCGACAGCAAATCCACCCAGCCATCTTGATTCAGGTCGGAAAAATTAGGAGTAAACGTAAAATCATTTTCACCAAACTCACCGGCTAAGCCAAACTTACGGGCTCCGGGGATAAAGAACCCTGATCCATTATTCAGCCACAAATGCTCTTCTTCTGCTCCAGAGGGGCGATCCCAATGAGCCAGGAACAGATCAAGATCGCCATCTCTATCAATATCACCTAATCCTGCTCCCATGGTATTTCGTCCTACACGGAAACCACTTTTTATCTGAGGGACAAACTGCCCCCGACCATTATTCAAAAAAACGACCGGTTCTTTTCTGTTTAAACTGCCGGTCAGTAAATCTAACCATCCATCATTATTCAAATCCGCCAGCACAGGGTGAGATAACCCAAGATTATTTTCTAGCCCCCATTGCCGGGTCGATAAAGTAAACGTGCCATGTCGGCTATTCATATAGATGGCTAAAGGATACATGTCTCCCATATCCATAACCAAATCATTAAAACAATCCCCATTGATATCTCCTACTGCCATTCCACCAGAAAACAGCTGTGCCTGAAGAAAGGTATCTCCCGCTGCACTGATAGCCTGACTTAGCTGTTCTTTATCCAGTGTCCTCAAACCACGTAAACCACTTTCCTTCGTGCTATCCTTGAATCCTTTTCCCTTTTTTATGCGAACACTTCTATTCTCGGGCAATAGACGACAACTTAGTTCAAATACAGGGACATCGAGCAGTGGTTTATTTTTATTTTCTTGTGGATGATCAGTGTCTGACAGTTGGGTAACCGGTAAATACGCAATATTGTCAAACCGGTTGGGGATAACCGCTGACAGCCTATGATCATCGGGTGGATCTCCCTGAGGTATCCATGAGGTAAGACAGTTCCTGTCTTGAATACAGGGATCCGTTAATGTTTCTAAAAAAGCCACCAGCGACAAGATATCCTTTTTTTTCAGCCGGGGATTAACAGCCATCTCTACAGGGTAAATGAACTTGCGCACCTTAAGGTATTCCATTAAGGCCAATTGCGTATTATCCCGTGCATAAGGATACGATACCTTCAATCCTCTGAACTGCGGAAGTTGCTGCAAGGAATAATCATAGGATTTCACACTGGCTTCAGGGTTCAAATGATGGGCAATTATCTCTTCCAGCGTATTAAAAGCACCGGTGTGACCATAAGGTGCAGTTTCAGAAATATTCAGTAATGAGGGCACCCGAAAAGCATAATAATCGCGGTTATCGCGGGTAATAGCCTGACGACCGAGGTCACGCCCATGGACAAAATTTCCACGCCCAAACTGGGGAACAGCTAAATTATAAAATCGCTCATTAGTAAAAAAATCGCCACTATGACATTGCACACAACCCGCTCCTCCCTGCTCTGCCGAAGTATAAAATAGCAAGGCTCCGCGTTTAGCCTGTTCTGTCAGCGTTGTTTTTCCTTCCAGATATCGTCGCCAAGGCGTATTAATAAAAACCTGAGAATGCTGGTATTCTGTTAGGGCTGCAGCAATATTGTCAAAGGTCAATAACTTTTCTGCCGGACTTTCAAAATCATTAAACCCTTTTCGAAATAACCCTTCCCACCGGTTTGTTATCAGCTCCCCGGTTTTTCCCTGCAGTCGTTTTTCAATCCACTGACGCACACCATGGTTACTGATTATATTTTTATTGAAACCTCTCATTTCAGCCACGGACACCACGGGGAAACGCGATTGCGACATAAGCAGGTTATTTCCGGCTTGTGGATCTGCTCCTCCAAACAAACTATCCGGAGTCTTTATTTTTTTCCTCTGTCCACTTTTTGATGTCAAATAATTCGTTCGTTTCCTTGACAGGTAAGCATCCAGCTCCAACAGGGGTAAAAATACACCATTATGCCATTCCACGGCTTCAACCCGCCCGTCCATAAAGATGGAATAATTATAAAAAGAGCTGTTAAAAGTTGAAGGCGAATTTCTCTCGATATTTGGTCCTCCATCCGCTTCAGGATCGATAGAATAATTACCATCATGCTGACGTCCAGGCCCTATAATATCCGGATCGATGGCTCCGACACCAACAGGCAAAGACAGACCGTCAGCACCCGCCAGAAAAGGATGGTGGCAGGAAGCACAAGCTGTCTCAAAACTCAGGCTCAGACTTTTCGAAAAAAACAGCTCACGGCCTAATTGAGCCAGTGAAGATGAATCAATAGAAGGAACGAAGTAATCTATTGAAGGGTTACCTGTTAAGCCTAAATCATTGGTCCTTTTTTTTAATCGGGTTTCTAACTTGTCACCTGATAAAAATAATAAGGAACTGTTTTTTTCAGACTCGTTATGGGAGCTTCCATGCACATTATAGATAACTGTTCCGAAGAGCAAACTCATCAAGAAAAAGCGCATCATTATCTGTTAGTTTATATATCCGACCGGTCAAATTCATTGATTAGCTGATTACCAAGCTCCACAAGTACTGGAACATGTATCCATATAGGGATTAAATAACGAACGTTCTGACTGATAACAATAATCCTTTCCTCTCTCAGGATTAACTCTATTAGTTGTATTATATTTGCAAGTTTGACTGAATCCTGACAGTCCACAACTTCCCATATAAACGGTAAAACTCATATCGCCTTCATTAGAAATAAAATAACTGCTTTGTCCAATCGGCATTTCTCCGGAAGACCACTCCCCATGCGCACTACCATTCCATGTATGACGTGAAACATAAGCTTTTGCATTATAACCACCACGGGAAAGAAAACAGATTCGGGTGACAGGTCCATGAATCTCCAGTTCCCACCATTCAGGAATTTCAAATTCTAATTTTTGTGAAACATAGGCATAGTCATTACGTTTATCTGCTGGGATAATTTCTACATCCCGTATTTCCCATAAATCAAGCTTTATATAACTCAACTCAAGACTGAATTTAGAACGAGCTCCCGTTGCAATATTTTCTGCTTCACTATCAAGGCGAAAACGCCATCCCTGAAATTTGCCTTTCGTTGATGGCATGCCTGCCGGACGCGACAAATCTCTTAAATAATTTAGTGAGACTTGCTGGCAAATAGCATCTTTTCCTGAGCTACTGTTACAACCGTTCGGATAAAGAATCGGTGTTAGCGCCCGTGAACTTTTATTTCGTAAAGAAGTATGGTTATTTAGCAACTCAGCCTGTCTTTCCAACTCGCTACGTGCAGCCTCCTCTACCCTCAAACGCTGTTGCTCATTCGATGCCGCCCTTTCTTCCACCTGAGACATTTCCAGAATGCCCATCATGGAAAAAGAAAGGATAGCCATAATGCCCATCACAAGAGGAAAAATATAACCCGACATAACTGATTTGCTCATTATTATTGTTCGTAAAAGACTTTATCACGCCAGAGAAAATCATCCATATTTGTATAAAAGCTTTGCACTGTCGTAAAGGCATAACGGGATATTCGATCATCGTGAATAAATTCATTGCCCATTAACGAGACAGAGCGCTGTCGATCAACATTTTTTCCCCATTGTTCACCTCCATTGACCAACAATCCTAATTGAACCCCTTTTACCTGCCACCAGTTTTGAACATCGGCAGCTGTACGGTAACTGGTCACACTACCGCCATTATCTGCATAGGCATACAACACCTGCAGGCTGTCTATACCGCTGACTAATTCTTGGGCTTCCCCCCATGGAGCACCATTAACCGGGTTAAAACCACGACAAAAAAGGGCATTGGTTGTTGACGTCGCACCTTTGACAATATAATAACGATTTGCCGTTAACATTCCGTTATTCACCGGATTATTTGCACAATCGCGGCTATTCTCCGGATTAAAAACAATGGTAATCACATCACTGTTATTTTCACCACTATTTTCTCTTGTGCAAGCAATATTGCTACATAATCCGCTGGCAACAATTAGGGAAGGAGGCCTTATATAAAGATCATAATTCCAGTCCGATACCTTTATATCATAACCGGCTTTTTTTAATGTACATGATGATGAAGTTGTAGCCGAAACTCCTCTGGGCCATGAAATAGCAGTACATTGTTCATTTCCACTACACTCCATTTTGCAGCGTAATTGAGTGGCTGTTATGGTGGATAAATTAAACTGGTTATCAATATTAGCCGCCTGGACCACTTCATAATCATCGGGCCCCGTGATCGTATGAGAGCCTGCTGCTGCTTTTCGCAAATCATCATTTATCAGGAACAATGCCCTTTGAGCAGTCCGTTGTGCAGTAGCCCGGACTTCATGTTGCTTCGCGCTGGAAAGGTTAGCAAAAAAAAGCTGAAAGAATCCTTCAATAATCACAGCCGTCATTAAAACGGCTACCATCAATTCGATAAGGCTGAATCCTTTCGCTCTCATCATGATTATCGAACCATTTCCAATACGGTAAACTGTCGTTTTCCTGTAGCTACTCCCCCTACAGCGCCAATAGCATTCCAGCTGACATCCACACTGACCCTATTCCCCGGCTGACAGGGAGAGCCTGAACAACTGAACGTCATTGCAAAACCACTGACCTGTGATGTCTGACAAAAAACCTGCTGAAGATCATATTGAATCATTTCATCCGCTGAACACTCCCTTTCTTGACAACTCACTGTACTGCTACAAGAAACACCGGCATCAATACGCGTCTTATAATTATCGTATTGCCCTGCATTCATCTTCATTCGCTCAAGCATTTCCTGCGCCAACCATATGGCACGGGAACGTTGATTGCTGTCAGTGACTGTACGTACAGCAGAAATATGGCTGTTGCTTATCCATAAAAAAACAAAGGAAATAATAACAATACTGATCATTACCTCCATTAATGATAAGCCTGTGCATGTCTTTGCTGTGTTCCGGATCAACGGCAGATTCCCTTTGCACTGTTTTGTTTTATTTGTCCACCTACTGACACGGATAATACCTGAACTGGGCCTTCCTCAAGACCGGAGTTACACACGGAAAAAGTCCCAGGGACGTTTGTCCGGCCATTGCGGTCAAATATCAGGGCACTTTCTCCCTGAGACCAGCGGATATTAAAACCATCAGGAATACTGTCATAAGCCTTTAGTATTTCGCTGGCATCAATGCGGTTATTATTATTGATATCGATAAACACGACCCATCCATCGTGCCAGTTACTTCCGTTTGCGCAGCTGTGTCCTCCCTGATAACGACACAAAGAGACACTCCTTCCCCGCTTGATTGCCTCACTGCGAGCCAGGACGAGGCTTCCCTGAACCCGCTTACTGATATACTGAATACCTGAGCTTCTGGCCGAATGAGCCAGAGAAATAATCGTACCGGAAATAATACCGACTATGGCAACAACAACCATTAACTCAATTAGGGTGAGTCCGCTGACTTTTTTATCAGGGCTGTCAGAATACACGGTATACCTGCGTCAGATGTTATTGTTTTTATAAAAACACTTCTTAAAAACAAGCTGCTTTCTATTAGTTATAAACGGTTTTTCCACATTATGGAATATCCAGAATTTCTGACCATGATTGTCTTCCATAGACTTTGCCATCCACTTGATCCATCCGCAAGTGGTATTCAAAAGCACCCTGAAAGATTGTCAGCGTATCGTTTTTTTGTTGGAAATTAACCGGCTTGTCTGTTTTCAGAGAATCTACGGCATGAGAAAAAACTAAAGGAGACAACTTTTCTTCTTCAGGAGCAGGTTGTTCAGAGACAACTTTACTAACAGTTCCTGTTGCCGAAGTTGCATCAACAGGCAACCCCAACCCATTAAGAAAATGCTTTAGATAGAAAGAACTTACATCATCGGAACACGTTTTCCCTGAGGTTCGCGTCCTTAAAGCAATGTAGGACAACACTCTGTTCTCTGCTTCCATAAATACTTCGTTATAATGATGATCGTCCGATGTCTTGAGTCGATAGCGCCATCCCTGATGTTCTGACACCAACAGATTTAACTCGTTTTTTGTCAGGATCTTTTTATGCTCAAAAACAAATGATGCATAGTCATCCTCTATCTTTTTCCCAATTGATCCATCGTCGAATACGATGATATCGGTCACATCAATTAACGATTCCATATTCACTGCAGGGTAAAACTGTGCCAGTACTGTTTGCCATCGAATTCCCCATAAACTGTATTCCCTGGACGATGTTAAATCATCGGGTGTTAACAAACGCCCGGTGCCACCATAAAGCCACCCGCCATCATCGACTTTCTGGAGAAATAAACGCCCATCCACAGGATCGTTCAGTCGCATAATAGGCACACTATAGGCATTAGCTATAGAATCCTTAACAACTAAAGCTCCCACACCTCCCTGAAAAGTTGATGCGCTATTCATTTTCTCTTGTGTAGTAACGCCAAACAAAACCATCTCATCTTCATAATCCTGTTCGTTGTCATAAGCGACCATTTCACCTATATGCCCGTGTTCCCACTGGGTCACAATGGGCGACAAACCTTGTACGAACTGATGTTTAACCAAGTCATAAATGAATAAACGTGCATTTTGATCACTGCTTCCCACCCTTCGAACCACATCAGCATCAAGACCTCTTGGCCCTGAACCCAGCACCAGATACCAGCTATTACGAACCGGTAATACCCAGTCATTTTCTGCACTCTTTCTTCGTTGTTTCAGGACGACCGGAGTACCGGTAGTAAAACCCAACTGAGGATGGGTAATCTCAGCTAACAGTTGAGGTGGTTTTTCCGGATTCGTCACGTCCACAACGACATAAGCAGAGCTTATCGTATGGCTTGAACCACTGACGTTTATACTGACTGGCTCGGCGGCAAATCCCATACCCGCCACAAGAATAGTACCCCAGCCTTCAGGGTGGTCATCATCATCGGGAAAGATATTCACATCAAATAACTGCAACCGCCCATCCATAAGAACAGTTTCCAAGGAATGCGTTTCTGATCCTGAAGACAAATGGGGCAAACCATTCATCGGTATCCATGCCCATACTTCTGCACCCAGCGGATGTCCCTGTTCTTTATTCAATCCTTCTGTTGTATAGCGATTGGAAGCTTCCTGCCAAAATCCGGCATTAATACCATGCAACATGCCGTCGTTACTTCCCACATAAACCATATGCCGTCTGTTTTTATAATGGCGTCGGAATCGGGCATAACTGTCATCAAAAAACCGTTGATCAAAATCTTCCGCTGGGCTCCCTGACACGACGACAGCGCCACCGGCTATTGATCCCAGCTGCTTACGTGAACGTATTCCATTGACTAATGCCTCAACAGAAGACATATCTGTTTTCAAATATCCTGTACTGCCCATAAAACTATCCGCAACAAATGGAATGATTTCACCGTCATCAATCGTTTTGTTATTATTATAATCCAGCCATGTCCGGATATATCGTCCTTCAGTAGCCCTCTGACCGTAGGCTCGTTGTTCTAACGACTCCTCTATCAAAGCCAGTTGTGTATTCGCTTCCCATATAGCGTTTAAATCGTCCGATAAAACACCACCAGAGGTATTTATGTGCCAACCAGTAACATTACCCGTGACATTCATCTGGATTGATGAATGTACAGAGATATTCAGATCTGTTTGTACCATCAGTGAGGGCATACTATCGGATGTAACCTGCTCAATAATGTAAGCTTTGTCCGATAAGGGAAGACACTGTTTGATTTTAGATTGAATCAATGGTGTGGACATATAATCACAGAGAGCCGTGTGAGATACGCCAAGGCATAAAAAGAGAAAAAAACGGATGAAAAAACGACATAACTGAAAATCAAACTGACCCATTAAACGTCCCTGTTTTCTTATTTTTTCGGACTTATTTCAAAGCTTTCGCCAGAAACCGACTTTGCAGCATGGCTTTTCCTGCAAGAGAAGAATCTTCCTGTAAAACAGTAATGCGATAAGCCGGAACCCAATCGCTTAAATTGCTGATATCCGGAACCAGTCCGTCTTCAAGGCGAGACACATAACAGCGGAATTCCACCAGATACTTTACGGCAAACAGGCCATCCCCCAACGCTACTGTTATTTCACCATGGAAATCAGAGTGGTTCCATAATGCCCGGTCTTGCCATGGTTTTGTTGATGAC
>NSIT01000099.1_pt1 | contig 13055 bp, 9 predicted proteins | sample 1450681 | NCBI WGS metagenome assembly NSIT01 (sample SAMN07455404, study PRJNA386592) | invertebrate metagenome | isolation source: Endozoicomonas-like sequences binned from scallop gill tissue | host: Pecten maximus | place: United Kingdom: Lyme Bay MPA | collected 2013-06-01
ACGGGAGGCGAAGTAAACGATTGCACGGCTGTACCAGACTTGCTTGACCAACGACCAGACGCTGAAAATGTTATAGCAGACAAGGGTTATGACAACAAAAAAGTTAGGAGAAAAATCACAGAAGGGGATTTCAATCCAATAATCCCCAGAAGGAAGGGTTCCAAGAGCGGAAACAAGGATATGGATTGGGTGTTATGCAAATACCGCCATCTGGTTGAGAATATATTTGCCGGAATTAAGCACTTTCGAGCTGTAGCGACAGGGTATGACAAACTAAAGCGTAACTATGCCCGTGTCGTCGCTATGGCAGGTGTATCATTTGGCTGCCCATGTAAAAACCTCAGCAGCCCCTAGGAACAGCTTACTTCAATGAAGAAACTCACATTTTTTCATCCAGCTACACTCACGATACAATGCATTATGGCAGTCATCCCATCGAGAAGTTATCTCTTTTACTTACCAAAGGACAAGACAACCCTTTATCCGTATTAACCTATCTCATTGCACAGCCAAAAGCTGGAGCCTTCGACATTTTGACAGTGAAAAAACACACTGGACCTTCCTGTACCCTTTCCTGATGACATAGACATTCCATCATTGCTTGATGAATGGCATTCAGCGGAAGTGACGCAATAAAAAGAACAGAAAAATTTTTTTAATAATTAAAAAAACCATAGCAACAAACATCACTATGGCTTCTTCCATAATTATTATTTAAAACAGGTAGGTCATCTGTGCGGATAAAATCCAGGTGGAGGAATCTGTATATTCGCCTGTCAGCGTACCGTAATCTTCATCAGTAGAGCCATCAGGATTATAAGCGTGCTCATCCACTTTGGCATCGTCCATAATCACATAAGCTGCCGCCAGATCAAACACCAGATTCGGGGTAGTTTTCCATTTTGCTCCTGCTGTCAGCCAGTGGCGATTATTATCCGGTGCCCGTACCGTACGGTTACTGTTGGTGGTAGGTGACTGGTCATACATATAACCGGCCTTGAACGTCCACTGATCATTCATTTTATAAGCAGCACCGGTAGAAACAGCCCATACATCGCGCCACTCCATAGCCACAAATTTATTAAAATGGGCATTTTCCTTATCTTCAATGAAGATATTCTCTAAACGGCTCCATCGGGTCCAGGTCGCATCCGCCATGACTGTCCATTGGTCATTCAACTGATGAGTGACACTGAACATAGTCCGTTCCGGCATGGTTATCTTTAATTGAGCATCGTCTTTAAAATCCTTACCAAACGGCATGTTAGTCGCTGTCACATCCCCTTCCAGTGTAAACTTAGTAGGGGCATGATAAGACGCTCCCAGCGTCGTTTTATCATCCGGCTGCCAGATAGCTCCAATATTCCAGGTAAAAGCCAAGTCATCTCCTTTTACCTTGGTATTGATTTCATCAAACTCTATGCCCATCATTTTTACTCGACTCAGCTGGGTCAGCTCTCCACTGATATGAGACGCCGTTAACCCAACACCTACGGAAAAATTATCCCGGAACTGATAGGCAAAAGTGCTTTGCATATTCACATTTTCAATCAGAGTTTTATCACCAAAATATTGACCAGCAAATGCATCATCGTAATCCAGGTTTAAGCCGAAGGGTACATAGACATTCAAACCGAAGGTAAATTTATCGTTAACCGGCAACACATAATGCCCAAAGGGAACGGCTGTATTTTTTAGAAAGTCCTTACTTTCACGGGTATCACCCTCTTTTGAATAGCTGCCTTCAAAATTCCCCCCTTCCAGAATCAATGCAGAACCTACGGTAATCTGTTGTTTGTCCAGTAAAGCGATGCCTGCCGGATTAGCTGCACCAATGGAGGCATCTTCCCCATTTGAAGCTCGCCCTGCAAAAGCAGATCCCATGGCACTTGCAGACTGTTCATTAACACTAAATCCTGCCGCATGAACAAAAGAAGCCGGTATTATCGAGGCAGCAGCCATTGCCAGTATTGTTTTATTGTTTAACAGGTACATCCAGTACATCCCCCTGATGATGTCATGGTAAAAGCATCAATTTATAAGTACAAACCGGCCGTCCTTCTGACACACAGAGAAGCTGTGATCAAAGCCAGATCATTTTATTGGTATTTAATGAAAATCCGTGACTTGACGATAATTTTTTTTGAATATTATCCTTTTGTTTAATAATTTATTGTAATTTTTTGTATGTTTTTTATTTCAGTTTATTAATCAAACAATAAAACAACATTGTGCAATTTGTCGATTTTATGCTTCACTAAAAAAGACCGTCAGTCAGGTATTTCTCAGGATGATAAGAAAAAACCTCGTCGTGCTACTTTTTGTTGTTTTCAGCTCATGGCAATGCAGCAAAACTCCTGAAGACACCGCCACCCGTTTGCAGCAAAATCAAGAGAGGGAGAAAGAACAGTTGCAACAGGCGGCCATAGAGTTTCTTGACGCCAGTAACGCAGCATCTATACTGGATTCAGTACATTTGCGGGTCGATAACACTATCCTGAAATATATGGAATCCATTGATCAAAAGGACGACACCACCAAGGCTATTATGGAACAATACACCCAAAAAATGATCCGGATGACAAGGGAAGAAATCAGCTTTGACAAGCTCAGCGCTGCTCTGACAACCATTTATATGGATACTTACACCATCAATGAAATGAAAGATATAACCCGGTTTTACCAAACCGATACCGGCCAGAAAATGTTAGCTAACATGCCCACTCTCACAAAGAAAAATATGAAAGTTATTGAGACAATGGTAAAAGGACTAACACCCAAGCTTCAGGAAGCGATGAACGCACTCAAGGCAGATCTTCAGAAAACTCAACAACGCAGCACTACACAACAACTACCACCAGTCACAAAAAAAACATCTTCCGCCATCAACGCGGATTAACTATTATCAAATCCTGCACAATGTCTTCTGATAAACGACAAAACACTTTTTATCTTCCTGAAAGTATTACTGATCCACTTGTTACAACGAATAAGAAAAGAGCCCTTATTTACAGATGTCGATACGGTATCAGGCACTGTAGCAGCGAGAGATATTAGCCGCTGAATATCATCTGGCAAACCAGAAATATTGACTTTACAGGATCTTGCAGTACATTGTTTTATGCACTGAAACAGAGCGGCAATCAACTGAGAGTTCCACTGGAAGTCATGCCCTGCAACAAAACAAAGACGAATCGGCTTGGATTCATATAACGGATCAAGAAAATCTGAAGAAACAACCTTTCCTGTTCGCCAATCTCCCTCCAGAACCCATTCGTAACAATTATCTCCGCGATGATTCAGGCAATAACTACCCATATTTATCCAGCCTTCTAAATGCCGTCAAATAAAAACAAGAACATAATACCAAAAGGCTAAAAGCGGTATAACACAAGACAGCCAATGAGTGTTTGACACATGACGAGTACAATCTTATGGTGAGCCAATATATAAAAATAAATCATAAAGTAATTAACCATGGATTATTAAAACATGGAATACCAAAGCATTCAGCTCCATCTGAAAAATCAGATTGCCTATATTTCCCTGAACCGCCCCGCCAAAAAAAATGCCATGAACCTGGTATTTTGGCAGGAATTCCCTCACGCATTGCGTGCCATTGAAGAAGAGGCTTTGGCGAAAGTTGTCATTATTGACGGTGAAGGGGATATGTTCAGCGCAGGAATGGATGTTACTGTATTTGCTCAGCCTAACCGACTTTTTGGCAAAGGAGAACCCGGCCGGCAAAAGGAAAACCTTCGCCGTACTGTTTTACAACTGCAGGCAATATTTACTTTATTGGAACAATCCAGAATTCCTGTACTGGTCGGTATCCATGGGGGATGTATCGGTGGCGCACTGGACTTAGTGTGTGCCTGCGACTGCCGCTATGCGACAAAAGACGCCTGGTTTTCCATTCAGGAAACCCGATTAGGTATGACGGCGGACCTTGGGACACTGCAGCGACTACCCTACCTTATTCCCAATGGGTTACTGAGAGAACTGGCCTACACAGGCAGAAAATTGTCTGCAAAAGAGGCATTACATTACGGATTGGTCAATCAGGTTTTCACTGACAAACCCCAGATGATGGATTATATCAATCATATTGCCCAACAAATTCTCGACAACTCTCCACTTGCTGTTGCCGGTAGTAAAGAGATGATCAATTATGCTCGCGACCATTCCGTGATTGACGGCCTCCGGTATACGGCAACCTGGCAAAGCGGCATGTTCCAGGCCGGTGAAATCATGAAGGCATTCCAATATCAACAACAAAAAAAATCCGATAAAAATACAAGAATCGAACACGAACCTTTATGGCCGGTTACACCACCACTGGAATAAAGACAGAAGCATTTTATGTTGCACGGCCTACAGCCAAGACAACATTGCCCTACAGTCTCTTTCCCATAACAACACCAGCAAAGGAAAATAACATGACTGCACACACACATTTTCCCCATCTGCTCAAACCGCTTGACCTGGGTTTTACCACCCTGAAAAACCGCGTTCTTATGGGTTCCATGCACACTGGGCTGGAAGAACGCCCAAAAGGTTTCGACCAATTAGCCGCTTTTTATGCCGAAAGAGCCAAAGGAGGTGTTGCCTTAATAGTGACAGGAGGGATCAGTCCTAATAAAGAAGGAGGAGGACTACCGAATGCGGCCTTATTACAGTCACAAGATGACGTCAGGCAACACAAAAAAATAACCACTGCTGTTCATCGTGAAGCCGGAAAAATCTGTCTTCAAATATTGCATACCGGCCGTTATGCCTATCATCCTTTAGCCATTGCTCCCAGCGAAATAAAAGCTCCCATTAATCCCTTCAAGCCCCGGGCTTTATCGGAAGAAGACATAGAACAGCAAATTCATGATTTTGTCCGCTGTGCAAGTCTGGCAAAGGAAGCCGGGTACGATGGTGTGGAAATTATGGGATCAGAAGGTTACTTTATTAACCAGTTCATTGCTGCACGAACCAATCACCGTAAAGATAATTGGGGAGGCAGCTATGAAAACCGGATCCAATTGCCCGTGCAAATTGTCCGTCAGATTCGGGAAGTTTGCGGTAAGGACTTTATTATTATTTATCGTCTTTCCATGCTGGATTTAGTGGAAGAAGGCAGTAACCGGGAAGAAATCATCCAACTGGGCCAGTCAGTGGAAAAAGCCGGTGCCACACTGATTAATACCGGCATAGGCTGGCATGAGGCACGGATACCGACCATTGCCACTATGGTTCCCCGAGGAGCTTTCACCTGGGTAACCGCCGCAATGAAACAAGCTTTCCAGATACCTGTCATCACATCCAACCGGATCAACATGCCTGACGACGCAGAACGTATACTGGCCCGTGGTGATGCGGACATGGTATCTATGGCCCGCCCTATGCTGGCTGATTCAGACTGGGTAAACAAGGCTGTTCATAATAAAGCGAATACGATCAACACCTGCATTGCCTGTAACCAGGCCTGCCTGGATCATGTTTTCCAGGGAAAAATCGCCAGCTGCCTTGTTAACCCAAGAGCCTGCCATGAAACAGAACTGAATTATCTGCCCACTGATGCCCCTAAAAAACTGGCTGTCGTTGGTGCCGGCCCTGCTGGCATGGCCTTTGCTATCACGGCTGCATTACGAGGTCACCATGTAACGTTGTTTGAAAAATCGGACGAAACCGGGGGCCAGTTCAATATTGCCAAAAGCATTCCCGGTAAGGAAGAATTCTCTGAAACACTGCGTTATTTCAACAATCAACTGGAGTTGACCGGCGTTTCTGTTCACCTGAATACGAAAATCAGCACAAAAGCACTGAACGAAAGCGACTTTGATGAAGTCGTCATTGCCACAGGGATCAAACCCAGAACACCAGATATTCCTGGAGTCGACCACCCATCAGTCCTCAGTTATCTGGACGTATTCCACGGAGCAAAAATTGGCTCGCGCGTCGCTGTCATTGGTGCCGGTGGCATAGGCTTTGACCTGTGTGAATTCATCACTCATAACCACAACAACAAGGATAACGGCATTCCTGAATTTATGACGCAATGGGGCGTTGACATGACATGGCAACATCGGGGAGGGCTCACGGAAAAACAAAAACCGGCAAACTCCCGCAAGGTATATCTTCTCCAGCGCAAAAAAACAAAGCCCGGTATGAAGCTGGGAAAAACTACCGGCTGGATTCATCGCACAGCTCTGGCCGATAAAAATGTCAGAATGCTATCAGGCTGCGAATATCAACGTATCGATGATGACGGAATTCACCTGAAAATCAACGATAAGCAGGAAACTCTTCCAGTAGATACCATCGTCATCTGTGCCGGGCAAGACCCACTGAAACATCTGGCCAACCATCTCAACAAACCCTTTCACTTCATTGGCGGTGCTGACAAAGCAAGAGAACTTGATGCCAAACGAGCTATTAATCAGGGATGTCGACTGGCTGCAGAAATTTAAGCCATCATCCACCAGACAGCATATTGCTGTCTGGTAATGCCCATGAATACACGGTATTCCATTATAGAATGGCAAATAAATATTCAGCCTGAATAAACAGACAACTACTAATAACTGTCTGCGGTATCTGTTATTTTTCCCCACCACTGGCAGAAGGCGTACTGTCTCGTGGCTGTGATGCAAAAGAGCCGGTATCGACACTGGGATCAAATTTTTCTGCAGAATTTGCAGCGCCTAAAATCTCATCAAATACCACATAATTTTCCGGCAGGCTTAGCGTATCACTATTATCCATTTTTTTAAGGCATGATGTATTTTCCTTACACTCATTACTGGATAGTACCAAACGGACTCGGGTTTCATCTTTTTTATCACTGCTTATGCTGTCTGATAAACTCTCTTCTATATCCTTTAACACCAAATCGGGTGTGTCGACAGGTCTCTCCGGTGATCGCCATTGTTTCCACCATTTCCGGTAAGTTCCCTGACTGTTTAACAGCACTCCGGCTAAAACCGGCATACTGGCCTGCGGACTTATTTCAGTAAAAGCAAGATGATGAATGCCTTTAACCCCGCATTGTATTAATTTTCCCATTACCATTGCAGGAAGAATTCCCCCACTGATAATGGAAAGGTAACCTACCACGCCTAAAAGGGATGATGCCCATGCAGCAATATCCACATATTCCAGAGAATGCAAAGAATAAGTCAGTGATGAATACCACTCGTCATAACGCTCCGGCTCAAAACAGCGCAGATACGTTAAATACATCATAGGCATGACAAATGTTCCTGTCGATATAAACATAGCCAACACCAAAGGGGTTAATCCAAAGCTCTGAATACCATAAGAAAACAACCCCACTATCATATCAGTTGATACCGTACTAAAAGTGTCACTAAACCCTTCACCCAATAAAGCAACCGTACTGCAATTTGCGTCTAGAATACCCGCGTAAGTTAAATTATGAGAAACAAGATCTAATTCAGACAAGTATTTAGGGACAACAAATGCCCCTGTCATAAAGTTTGCCATATAAACGTATAATGCCACTGCCCCCATCAACCATAATCCACACTGTAAGCGATAGGCGGCGGAACCGCTCTGCTTTAATAAACCCTCCTCCTCATCTTGGCAAGCAACCATTCTGGTCTGATCTATAAATGCCTTAACGGCTATACCATTGTATCGCAGCGATGCCATCATCACTGAAATCCGTTGAAAATCATCAGGACTCATCACTAACGTTTTATCGTCCTCTAACGACTGACAAAAATCTAAAAACATCCTAAAAGCTGTCTTTAATGTTTCTTGTTCTTCTTCTACTGGTACACCACTATACAAACCATGAATGCGTTGACTATAGCATTGAAAAATACTTTTAAAACCGAAAATATACAACGCAATGGATGACAAAAGATTACCGATCCGAAGACTCCATCCCAGAACCACCGTTTGTGGTGATAATAGTGTTATATTTTCTTGCGTCAGTTTTTTCGCAACCAACTCCATATTAATGGAATCCAGCCAGCCACTACCAATACCCAATAAGCAGGCAGGTACTGCCTGCACGGCATCACAACACGTTACCTGTTCCTGCTTGTTACATATACGTTTCAGCTTTTCTACAACTTCTATGAATGAATCCAAAAAAAGAGGTCCTATACCAATCACTGCTGCCAGATACTGCAACCATTCCATATATCCCCCAGTCATAGCCATGCCAAGAGTATTACCCGTTGCCAGACCCAGAACACAAAAAAGCAGACAGCCATACAAAACCTGTTGTGTTCGATGTCCTGTTTTTTGGCAAAGTGTTGGTGACCGCTCTGTTTTAGGACAACAACAGCAATTCATCCCAAAATAGCCGTTTCTGTTATTTTCATAATGCTGAACCCATTGATCAAAAAGTCTCAGGTTTTCTACTGATATCTGCTCTACAGATGTTTTTAATAATGGGACAGGCAATGCACTTGTTAACCTGTTTTTACCGGCCATTACGGAATTTTCTACGCCATAACTCCCGATACTAACCAATAGGGAGAGAATCATAAAAAAAACTGTCACACCAATACATGGCAGGTGACCGTATTTGAGATGAATCAGCTTTTTAGTCCAATAATACCGAAACTTACGAAAGCCATCGGGTAACATCACCGGAACAAAAAGAGAAAAACAGTGAATCGATTTCATGCAAACTCCTGACAACATCATGCATCAAGACTGCTGTCGAAGCTTTCTATGAAAAGAGAGGACGGTATTTTAAGGACTGCTGTCGCCTCTTCTCTTAGAGCCGACAGCAAGTTAAATCAGGCTGCCAGCCCCAGAAAGAGCATAAGCATAATGACTATAAGAATGACAGAACAACTAAAAACAAGACCATAAAGAGACCTGCAGTCCTTTTCAGGGACTTGCCAGAACTCCGAATAAACAGGCCATGCTTTCATAAGTCAACTTCTGCTGTGTTTATAACATTACTTTACATCGACAAAGATAGCATTCCGCCAAGATAGCTAATAAATATCGTTTTGCTATGGAAATATTAAAAAATGCGATGCAGGCAATGCTTATACAAACCAATAAGTACAACAACTACGCTCGACTGCGTATTTTTTTGCTGTTTTTTGCCCGACGATTCTTTCGATAAACCGGTTTTGCGACAGGAGGTAAATTCCGGACCTGAGAAAGCCCATCCGATGCGGTAGTCACCAACAAGTCATGAATTTCTTCACTGAGAGAGGCCATAAAAACATCATAACTGCTGCGTCCACCCACCATATCATTTAATTGCGATTCCCACTGGGCCGTCATATCCGGCTGACTTATCTTGTCCGGCAAAGCCAGCACTAATGCTGAACCCGACGGGGTTGCATGAATATGCTGTTTTTCCTTATACAAAAAACCCCGCTTAAATAGCAATTCGATAATGCTCGCCCGGGTAGCCTCCGTTCCCAGCCCGTCGGTTTCCCGCAATATTTTTCGAACAGACGGGGAATTCACATAACGGGCTATTCCTGTCATGGCAGACAGTAAAGTCGCATCAGTAAAAGGTAACGGCGCCTGCGTCATTTTTTCCTGCAAAAAACCTTCAAGACAGGTTAAGGCATCACCTTTTTTAAGGAGAGGTAGCGAAGGCTGAGGTAAAGCTGACAAAGCGGAATCTGGGGAAGTATCATGTTTTTTTCGCTGTGCCGGAAACAACTTTTTCCATCCCTCCTGTTCCGTTTGACGACTTGTCGCCAGAAACAAACCCTTTTCAATGCGTACAGCTATTTTGCGCCGGACGAATCGATGATCCGGATAAAACTGGGCAAGATACTGCCGGGCTACCATTTCGTAAACGCGCTGCTCCCCTTCAGCCAGCTTCAGACGAGATGCCCGCCTTGCCGTAGGAATAATAGCGTGATGCGCACTGATTTTTTTATCATTCCAGACACGGGTTTTACGAGACGGGCTTCCTCCGTCAACAAACTTTCCCAAGACCGGAGCATTTTGCCGTATAACAGATAAGACATCCGGAGCCTGAGAAAAATGTTCTTCCGGAAGATACCGGCAGTCCGAACGGGGATAAGTCAATAGTTTTTGCTCATACAATTTCTGACAACAATCCAACACTTGTGTTGCCGTCATATTCCAGCGCCGTGCTGCATCGATCTGTAATGCAGACAATGAATACAACAACGGAGGCAATTCCTTACCTTTTTTATCCTCAGCAGATTCTACTATGCCCTGCTTACCGGTAATCCGCCGGACGACATTCTCAGCCAGTCGTCTGTCCAATACTCGTCCTTCTTCATCCATCCAGGGCTGGCAGGCTTCACTGGGCTGCCATTTTGCACGAAAATGAGCTTTTTTATCGGTTTCCAGTGACGCATACACATCAAAAAAAGGTTTGGGCTCAAACTGTTTGATTTCCTGGTCGCGACGAGCCACCAAACCCAGAATAGGAGTCTGTACCCGTCCGACAGATAACAAACCATTGTAGCCTTCCCGTTTCCCCAGCACGGTACAGGCCCGGGTCATATTAATGCCGTAAAGCCAGTCTGCCCTTGAACGTGCCAGCGCCGATACTGATAAAGGCACAAATTCCCGATTCAAACGCATGCCCGCTAACGCCTTTTTGATTGCCTGTGGATTCATATCATTAATCAGCAACCGCATTACCTTTTGGCGCCGATTTTTTGAAAGATTCAGATAAGACAAAACCTCATCCACCAATAACTGCCCTTCCCTGTCAGGGTCACCAGCATGAACGATGTTATCAGATAACTTTAAGAGTCTTTTAATAACGGAGAGTTGCTTTCGTGTCTCTTTTTTTGGCTTCAACAGCCATTGCTCAGGAATAATAGGTAAATGTTCCAACTTCCACTGCCGGTAGGCCGGATCATAAGCCGAAGGCTCATCCTGCTCCAGCAGATGACCTATACACCAGGTAACGCAATTTCCACCACCGGTTTCAATATACCCTTCCGATTTCTTATGGGGTTTTGGCAGCACCTCCGCTATTGCCCTGCCAAGACTGGGTTTTTCTGCAATGATCAGGCGCATACCATCCTCATTAGTCACTGTATCCCTCAGATACTTCCTGTATAAAAACACAGTCTATTATCAACATTTATAGCCATCAGACCAAACCCTCTGCAAAACAGATTTTTTTGACATAAAGAAACCAATCAATCTTGTGTGATCATTCATTGTAAATAAGATTACCCCATTCTTATCATTATCGCGCTCCTTTCCTGCAAGCGGGTTGTTTTCCTTAAATTGTTGACCCTCTATATAACTGAGGTACTATCAATGTACATATTTGTATCTGGTTCAGTTGTGTCAACTGTAAATCGGAGCCCACTTCCTCACTACAAGTAAAACCTAATGGAACCAACGCCCAGAGCGATTGATTATCGTCAAAAGATTACACCAATCCGCCCCAGAACCAGCACAACCCGACGCTATCCCGCTAATATTGTGGCAGAAACAGAAAGCGACCGTGGGCGAATTATCCAGTCCGCAGCAATCCGTCGGCTACAGCAAAAAACCCAGGTCTATCCACTGGAAACCAATGCGGCTGTACGAAGCCGTTTAACTCATTCACTGGAAGTTCAACAGACCGGGCGTTACCTGGCTAAGACGATTCTCTCCCGCCTGAAAAAACAAAATCAATTAACAGTCTTGGGATTGGATCATCTGGAAACTGCCTTTACCAACTTGGTAGAAATGTCATGCCTTATGCATGATGTAGGAAATCCCCCCATGGGGCACTTTGGAGAAGCTACTATCAGCCGGTGGTTAACAAAGTACCTTCCCGATTGTTGCCGGCAGGCCCTGAGAATATCCCATATCAACCAGACATCCCCTTTTTTCCAGAATACCTTACTGCCGGACCTGTGTGTTTTTGAAGGCAATGCCCAGGGATTACGAATCATTCATACACTTCACCAACTTAACCTGACGTTTTCTCAAAGCGCTTCTTTAATAAAATATACCCGTGGGGCCTGGCAACCCAGACCCCACTTCGTATCAGCCTTCAGCTATCGACATAAAAAACCCGGATTTTATTTTTCTGAAAGAAATCTTATCGAACGAATGGGAAAAAAACTGGATATAAATGAAGGGTGTCGTTTTCCTCTGGTTTATATCATGGAAGCAGCCGATGATATTGCCTACTGCATTGCCGATCTGGAAGATGCTTTGGACAAAGGCATCCTGTCTATTGCTGAACTGCAATATCATCTGCATACAGTATGGAAATCATTGGGAGATCCTAATGACTGCTATCTTCCCGACATTATCCAATCTGCCAGCCGTGAAGAAAAAAACGACAGCTTTATCATTCGGCTTCGAACCCGACTGGTTAAGGATCTTGTGGAATACTCAGCGACTCGCTACATCACTCAACACGATGCTATTTTTCACGGTACTTTTGACGAACCGCTTATTGACGGGTCTTCTCCCTGCCATCGAGCACTGGAGACGTTAAAGGCCGTTGCCGTTCGCTATGTTTTCAATCAAAGGGAAAAAGAAACACCGGAACTTCGCGGTTATTCTGCTTTATCCGGATTGTTGACTCTTTTTAAACCTTTGTTATCTCTTCCCCAAAATGCTTTTGAAGATCTGAATAAAGTTAATGACAGCCCCTATTTTATCGAGCAACGACTGTATCACCGTTTATCCAAAAAATATAAAGCCGCCTATCATGATAGGCTACAGCAAACGAATTACCGGTTTCCCGATAAAAATCCCAATGAGTTGGAGTGGTATTATCGTGTTCGGCTTATTGTAGATTATATATCCGGAATGACGGATCACTTCGTCGTGTCTGAATACCAAAGCCTTTCTGCTATCTAACTAAAAAATATTTCTTATGATTCAAAAAAAGCTTTAAGCAGAGCCTTTAATGGGACTGCTTAAAGTGATGCATGTTTTTTTCTTCATGATGATCTGAGGGATAAGCTGCCGTCATCCCTTCTGCCATACCTAACCAGTCAGGGCTGAAATAAAACCCGTAACCCTTGTAAGATATCCAGCCTTCTGCTTTAACACCTTCACCATGATAACCGCCATCATTAGAATGATGATTCATTTTTTATCTCCTATTT
>NSIT01000100.1_pt1 | contig 12848 bp, 12 predicted proteins | sample 1450681 | NCBI WGS metagenome assembly NSIT01 (sample SAMN07455404, study PRJNA386592) | invertebrate metagenome | isolation source: Endozoicomonas-like sequences binned from scallop gill tissue | host: Pecten maximus | place: United Kingdom: Lyme Bay MPA | collected 2013-06-01
GATTTAAGCTGATTCCAAACATCCTGTGTAATGGGCTTATTATCATTTTTCCCCTGATTTTCCCACCACAGAGTGAATTCTGTCGTATCGTCTTTCACAATAAATTTATCTTTAGGAGAGCGACCGGTAAACTCACCGGTATCCACGGCTACCGCCCCAAATTCGGTTTCCAACCCTTTTGCATAACCCTCAAGTGATGGGCTGACTTCCTCTTCATAAAGCTGCTGATAGGAAGGATTATAGATAACTTCCCTTGACGTAGTGATTCCGAGATCAACCAACGCAGAAAGCTTAAAACCCCTGATATGATTACAGTCCATGAAAATGCCTCTTATGTCCGTCAGGTACAGAAAATAATTTCCGTTTGCTGTTATGGCTTGCGATAAATGTTTAATGTAATGCTTTGTTGTTATAAAGTTAAATTTTCACCATTTTCTGCTACTATAAGTATCTTTTTTATGTCTGGCTATCAGAGATAGCACTACAGTGAGCAGAAAGCTATTCGCAACGCTAACAGTCCCTTACTGATATGTCATCCTGAATCGTAGTAACATAGTAACTGACTATGAAAGCCTGTTCTTTAATGCCTGATAGCTATTAACTGTCCGGCTGGTTAATAAGATAAAGAGAATTACCATATATAGCTACAACCGTGATAAACGCTTAATAAACGGTCTTAAAAAAATGACTCATATCGGGCAGTACTGATCTAACCATGACCCTGAAATTATCATCCTCCATGCTGCATACCCTCGGGGACCCGGTTCGTCTGAGTCTTCAACCTCAGTCATTATGTTATGAAAAAAATGCGGTTGATTATCAGACCCAACCCGCTTATCACTGCTTCTCCCGTTCTCAGTGGGCAGCATTGAGAAATGCCGTTCCCATGCCTCTGGAAGAAAGCGACTTGATACAATTACGGGGCATCAATGAAAATATTTCCCTGAAAGAAGTGGAAGATATTTATCTACCTTTGTCACGACTGATCAACTTAAACATCAAGAGCCGACAGGAGTGCCTTAAAGTCCGCCAGCGATTTTTAGGAACGCCTAAACCTCAACCTCCCTATATCATTGGCATAGCCGGTAGCGTAGCGGTAGGAAAAAGTACGTTCGCTCGTATATTACAGGCTCTTCTCAGCCGCTGGCCCGAACATACCACCGTTGATCTTGTAACGACCGATGGGTTTTTATACCCACTTGATACGTTAAAGAAGAAAAACCTGATGACGTCTAAAGGATTTCCTCAATCATATGACATGAATCTTATGGTCGATTTCCTAACACGAATAAAGGAAGGAAATAAAAATGTTGAAGCCCCGATGTATTCTCATTTTTATTATGACAGGCTGGTTGATCAGGTTCAGACCATCAGAAAACCGGATATACTTATTTTAGAAGGTCTAAATGTCCTACAAAGCAATCAGGACTATCAACAACCAAAACCTAATATTTTTGTTTCAGATTTTTTAGATTTTTCTATTTATGTAGATGCACCCAGCCACTATATACGTCAGTGGTACGTTGATCGATTTATGAAGTTTTGCAGCTGTGCCTTTAATAATCCTGAATGTTACTTTCACCATTACTCAAAACTAACGCCTAATGAAGCAAAAGTAACAGCTATGAACATCTGGCAAAGTATCAATGAAGTTAATTTGAAAAAGAATATCAAGCCAACCCGGGAAAGGGCTGACCTGATACTGAAAAAACAGGAAAACCACAGCATTCATGCAGTTCAACTAAGAAAATAACAACAATCACTCAGCCATAACCCCCTTTTGTCAAAAAGGCCGCTGATGGCAGCGTTTGATTAATGCAATACTGCTGTCCTGTGGCTAAAAATGGTTTCAGTTTCACGGGCACTGAACACGTATTGTTTATTACAAAACTGGCAGTTCATAGTTATCTCTCCCTGTTCACTGATAATGGCATCCGCTTCCTCCTTACCCAAGCTTTCAATAATACGAGCGCTTCGATCCTGTGAGCAATTACAGTGAAAACATACGGCAGAGCCATCAAACAACCGAATATCTTCTTCATGATACAACCTATGCAACACGTCATCACAAGACAACACCAGCAGTTCTTCATGGATAACTGTAGCCGCCAATGCAGTAATACGGGTCCATGATTCTTCACGGTCTTCTTCCTCTAACTCCAGAGAGGCCGGCAAAGCCTGAATCATAAAACCGGTACACTGATGCCCGTCACTGGCCAACCAAAACCGCGTAGGTAATTGTTCTGACAACGAAAAGTACTGTTCCAGACTGTCAGACAGTGAACCTCCCTCCAAGGGAATAATACCCTGGTGGCGCTGCCCCTGATCCGGGTCAATAGTGAATACCAACTTCCCATTACCTAACAGATCTTTTTTCTCCATGGCTCTGATATCCTGCTCTTCAGGAAACCGTGCCAGAGCCCGAAAGGTTTTTCCCTGGGTACACTCCACCATCAAAAGAGAAATTGCACCGTCACTTTTTGCCTGCAACGTCATCAATCCATCAAATTTCAGTGTAGAACTGAGCAAAATAGCGGCAGAAACCAGCTCTCCCAGTAATTCACGTACCACCAGCGGATAATCGTGTGCTGCTACAGCCTGATCAAAACTGTCGTGAAGAGACACCCATTCACCGCGGATGTCATTGTTTTCGAACAAAAATCGCCGGACACTATCAGTTGATATCATCACAAAAATTCATTCACTCTTCTTTGCATAAAAGGGATTTATTACAGCGGCTCTGTTTGAAACCACCAAAAAGGTGACAATTATATAGTGGCAAACAGTAAAAAGTGGAAATTTTTTATTCCATCTGACATACCAACCGCTCAGTGACAACGGATGCACGTATTTTCATAAAAACATTCACAATCACTGCATTAAATCAATTCATCATCAATGATCCCACGGTAGGCTCTGTTCTGCTTGATACAAGTAATCAACCATTTTTACACATTATTACAGAAGACCAGGATCATGTTTTCTACTTTCCGGCGTCATACTTCGACCTTCCGGCTTATGTATATCGTTCAAATATGCCACGGCTTTTCGTATTACGGCATGTTTGGCCTGTTAACCGTTTATCTTGTTAAGGGAATGAATCTGGCTGAAGCCGAGTCATTTGGCGTTGTGGGTGCTTATGTGGCACTGGGATATTCATTACTGACTTTTGGCGGATTTTTGGCCGATAAGGTGTTTGGCTCAAAACGCTGTTTATATCTTGGTATGGCATTCAAAAGCATAGGCTATGCAGCCATTGGATTGTCTGCCTGGCTTCAAAATGAGTGGATTGCCTATCTTGCACTCACGACCACTTCTGTTGGGGCAGGACTTGCCAACACCGGTCCGGGGTCACTGATCGGCCGCTCCTATGAAAAAGGGGACAAACGGGTTGATGGAGCATTCACCTTGTTTTATCAGGGGAATAATCTGGGATCTTTTTGTGCCCGAATGCTGTTTCCTATTATAGCTGCCAGTATTTCCTGGGGATTTGCTTTTGTCTGTGCCGGTGTTGCTATGGGGGTAGGACTTGTTGCTATGTTTTTAGGCCGCCGGTCTATTGAGGGCGTAGGCTCTCCTGCAGATTTTGATAAAGTCAGCAGTAAACTGCGACTACTGATGCTGGCAGGCAGTATCGCTGTCGTGATTATAGGTGCCTGGTTATTGAATAATATTCTTATTACCCAGTACCTGATGGGTGTTATCGGTATTGGTGCCTGCATTTACTTTCTGTGGGAAATGGGCAGAGAGCACGGTGTTGCAAAAACACGCATGGGCGTTGCCTTGATTTTGCTGTTCGAATCCATGCTGTTCTTTATTGTCTATAACCAGATGTATACTTCCATGACATTCTTCTCCATCCATAATGTCGTTCCTAATGTCGCAGGTATTACTATTAATCCCATTTCTTTCCCGGCTCTGAACCCCCTGTGGATTATTATTGCCAGCCCTATACTGGCTAACGTATACAACAAACTGGGACAAAAAGGGAAGGATCCGTCCATTGCCGTGAAATTTGCCATTGGCATGCTTTTCAGCTGTGCTGCTTTTCTGTTGCTCAGTTTAGCCAGCAATTTTGCCGATAACACCGGCTTAATCTCTTCCTGGTGGCTGGTTTCTGCCCATGGCTTACAGGCAATTGCTGAATTGATGGTCAGTGCATTAGGACTGTCTGTACTGGCACAACTTCTGCCTAACCGCCTCACCGGTTTTGCCATTGGCGCCCAGGCCATGACTATTTCCGCAGCATCGATTATCGGCAGCAAAATTGCCGGTTTCACCGCTACACCCAAAGGGGATATCAATCCGTTGGAAACTCTGCCGGTATACGGTCATTACTTTTTATATCTGGCTGTTGCCGTGGGTGTAGTCGGTCTGGTTATGCTGTTCTTTGCCCCCAAACTAACCCATATGATTGAAAACAAACCTGAAAGCCAAAATATTTCAGGAAAAACGGCAAGAGCCTGAGCCATTAAATGACAAACCTGAAAACCGGTATTCTTCATACCGGTTTTCTCATAATGTAACCCTCCCCAAAAACAGAGACATTTTAAATCAGAGTTCTCCAACTACACACTGACAGCAACGGAGAATAATGATAAAAAAATCACGTTATAGCGAAACCCAGATTGTCAAGATCCTGAAAGAAGTCGAAGCAGGTCGTTTGGTTAAAGAAGTTTGTCGGGAATACAGCATTTCTGATGCCACTTATTACAACTGGAAAACCCAATGTGTGAGTTTTCAGGCTGAAATCATCTTTTCAAATTGCATAGCTGGATGACCAGCCTGAATATTCAAATAAATAGCAACCGTTTAACCCAGTAGCTTTCTAGCCATTCGGTTTGTTAAATGCCAAAGATCACGACAGCGAACGGTTTCTATATCAAAAAATTGTACTCATTAGCCTATCACTGTTTCTATACGCCTTCTTACCGAGGCTGTAATTCAGGCCAGCGAAGCAGCTACCACCCTTTACTCAAAATAGTTCGTCGCTCAAGGGATGAAAGAACAGTCTGGCAGGATTCCCAATCTATGTTTTCAACCCGGCTGTATTTTTCATCAAAGGGGTGTTGATGCTTGACTCCGTCAATCAATTTGGTGGCTTCTTCCTGTTTGCCCTGGGCTATATCAACCCAGACATCTTCTAATACATCAGGAATCTGTCCAAATAACCCGTGAATATCTTCCAGTCGGTCAGATAGCAGTTCGTGGACTCGGTCTTCCACAGAGTCACGGTAGCGCATATTCAGTATTCTTACCGTATCCCTGATTTGGCCAATTCTTTGGATACGACCCTTTCTTTGTTCCAAACGAGTCGGGTTCCAAGGCAAGTCGAGGTTAATCAAAGTTCCCAATCTCTGCAAGTTCAGCCCCTCACTAGCAGCATCTGTACCCAGTACCAGCCGCAATTCACCAGAACGCACTTTTTTCTTGATGTCATCCCGGTTAATTTTCCTGAACTGTCCATTTTTCATGATTCCCGACCGGGAAGCCCCGGCGTAGATCGCTATGGGTTCGTCCGGTAGATGTTCTTTAGACAGTTGGGTTGCCAGCCACCAAACGGAATCATAATACTGAGAGAAGATAATGCAGCCGGAATCCAGCCACTGTTCCTCAAACAAGTATTTCTGGACTTCAAGGTATTTCGGGTCTTTATCTTGACTGGCTTCCAGAGCCTCTTTGCAGAGCTTTAGCATTTTGATTTCTGCCGGAGTGAGGTCTTTCATGGAACCAGAAAAAGTGAACCCTTCCACATCATCCTCATCCTCCAGAAAAGCAGAAAACTCCTGTTCATCTCCGGAAGCACCAGCCCATTCGTTGAGTAGCTTGTCCACTGTTCTTTGTCCGGAGTAGAGCGTGCTTCCAATCCTTCTCAACAACAAGGTCTTGAAGAAACCAGCCCCCTTAGCGCGTTTGCTTAAGGCTTCGGAAAACTCTTCCGCTTTTTCATAAGCCTTCTGGAAATAGAGGGGTAACGGGATAGAGTCTCTGCCTCCTTCGCCAAACAGCTGAACCTTCACCGGCTTCAGGTAAGGTTCGCCGGTTTCCGGGTCAATGGTGGCTTCCAGATAGTCGCGGGTGCGTCGAATAATGTGTCTGATAAAGGGGTTATGTTGCCTCCCGTAGCCTGGCAAAACCCGACGAAGCTTTGTTTTATCAGGGCCGCGTAACTGATTAAAGCTACCAGCATCAGCAACATAGTCTCCCGGTTGCATTTGCAGGCGTTTCCTTAAATCCCTGAAAGACCGATGCTCTTCAGCTTGAGGTAACGAATTCCTAACCCAGCTCCAGGCCAGTGCCTCATCAACAGGCACCTCACTTTCATCCATCACTATGGGTAAGCTCTGTCAGCCTTGCGCCATTCACTCCAGGGGTCGCCCAGTACTTGATCGCTACCCAGTGCGAGAATACTTAACAAGTCAAAGGCTTCAACTGGATGCAACTGAACTGGTGTTGCAGTGGCTAATAACATGCTTTTGGTTTTCTGGCTGATCTGGGTCAGGAAGCGCATCAGATTGTTAGGATCAGCTTTTTCTTCCAGACAGTTGTCGGTTATTTTTTTACGCCTGGAACGATGAGCCTCGTCGACAATGACGCATTCATATTGGGCGGCAAGAAGATAGTCTTTGATTTCAGAACCAGACGTGATCAAGCCTTGAGAGACAATACCCAATTTCCTCGGACATTTGAGAATACTCTCAGGCCCGGTAACTGGCCATGCGATACCCTGCTCATCAAGCCACTGCTTAACCGTCCAGATAGCTGATGGCATATCCAGTAACTCCATCAACTCATCTTGCCACTGTAAAGTGAGGGGTTTGGGAGCAATAACCAATACAGGCTTATTGCCCTGAAGCGCCATCAACATACCGGCCAGTGCCAACTGTACGGTTTTCCCCAAGCCGACCTGATCTGCAAGGATATATCGGGCTCCGCCTTTCAGGTGGTCATCAAAGGCTCTTTTTACAAAATATTTCTGGTGAGGCCAGAGGCCAAATTCCTTGCGATAAACCGGGGTTTCTACAATCGCTGGTGCTGGATCAATGTCTGGTTCTTTCTGCCATGTGGTTCTGTCTACCTCAACCCGTTCAGAAATCCGCTTTATGTCAGCAATAACGAAATCACTGAGGGGTGTCGCAAGGTGGTGATTCCAGAGGGCATTAAACTCATTTTCAACCCAGTCTATTGATTCTTTAGAGCTGTCTTCCCATACCATTTCATAGTTCAGCTTCCAGGCGGTCAGGCTCTCATTGGTGCTACCCATAAAACTGGTTTTGCTGCCATCGGCCAGAGTAATAACGCCCGCCTTACCATGAACAAGCCCAAAAGCTTCATCAGGCAAAACCCGAACTTCCATTTTCCCGGACACCAGAAAGTCATAGAGTTTTTTAAAGCGGTCGTGGTTAGCCTCAGGTATCTTTTCAGGTTCTCCGGCACACCAATCCCGCCGCATGGCTTGCTGGGCGGCTTTGGCAGTGATGACATCGTCAGGAGAGAGTTCAGAGTTACAAATTACCCGGACTTTGCCAGATAAACTGTCCAGGGCTTCACCCGCCACTTCAAAGATGCTGGATCGAAAAAAACCGGCAATACGGTCATAAGATTGGGCTCCAGCCAGTTTGTTACTGATAAACGACTGGCCCAGTGGCTGTCGGCGGGATGAATAACGTTGGATCACTGGAGTACCTGACAGAAAATTAAGTATTCATCATATCGCTTCCACTACACTTCGCCAATTGGGTGGACAATTGGCAAACCTCTCCAGGTTTGTCAGCCAGCAAATTAGCTCATCAGGCCATTTTCTGCTGGAAAACCCGGATTTTTTCAATATCGTGCTTTTCTGCCGCCTGAGCCTTGTACAATTCCCAGCGAATTTGCAGGTTAAGCCAGAAATCCGGGGACATATTAAAAAAACGAGCCAGCCGCAAGGCAGTACTGGGGGTAATGCCCCGCTTTTTATTGATTAGCTCATTGACCCGCTGATAAGGCACATGAATAGCATCCGCCAGCTTTCGCTGGGTGATGTTCATGGGGATCAGGAATTCTTCGAGCAACATATCACCGGGATGGGTAGGGGCTCTGTTTTTAGGCACTCTGGTCATTGTTGGCTCCTAGTGATAATCAGTAACTTCTACATTCTTCGGGCCGGAGTGGCTCCACTGAAAGCAGATTCGATACTGGTCATTAATCCGAATACTGTGTTGTCCCTTGCAATCACGAGTCAGCGCTTCCAGTCGGTTTCCCGGTGGCACCCTGAGTTCATCCAGTGTCACCACAGAGTCGAGCTGGTCAAGCTTTCGGGTGGCAACCGACCAAAGTGATTGAGGGCAGGCTTTGCGGGCGAGGCGAGAAGCCCTGCCGTTAAAAATATCTTCTGTTGCCTGATCTTTAAAAGAAACAATCATAACTCACATGATAGCACGGATGCCGTGCTATCATGTGAAAATGTGCTAACCGTTAGTGTTCTCCAGTGCACCGGCCAGTGTACTGGCGGCTTCAGCATCGGTTGCCCAGTGGTCAATGTGTTCCATGCGGCTGAGGTAGCGCAGCACTTCAATCAGTTTTTTCCGATCGCTCCAAAAGTTTTTGAGTTCTGTTTTCAGGTAGTTTACGCCCTGCTGAGCGGATTCCTGTTTAATGGTTTCGTGCACGGCAAACAGGGCATGGCGAACGGCGGTGGCGTCGAAGCCATGATCTTTCAGATGGCTGCGGCCAAATTCCCTCGGGGTTTTAAAGCGCACTTCGTTGGCCTTGGTTTTGGCGTACATAAACTGGTATTCCCGCACACCGAAACCTTTGGCGAGTTCCTGGTAGGCACCGGCACGGAGTTCGCCGTGCTTTTCAGTTCCAGACCTTTCAGGTAGAGGCGTTCATCGGCCGTCAGGCTTTTCCACTGGAACTCATCGAAGCCAGCAGGCACTAAATGGTTACAGGCAATCTCTACTGCCTGATCGATCAGTTTTTCAAACTCGGACTTCTGGCCTTTCTTCTTCTCCCGGTACAGTTCGTTTTCAATATTGATGCCTTCAATCTCGCTGTACTGGGTTAGCACCCTCAGCGCAGCCGCATAGGCTGCCAGCTGGTAATCGGTATCACCAAAGTTGGGTTGATCCTGATCGTCGATGGCGGTCATATGGTCAAGCTGGTCTTTTACCGCATCTTCAATTTCCGGGGGGAGTTCGTCGGTGAAGGCATCCAGGTCGTCCAGGCGTTTGCGGAGGATCAGGAGAACGGTACCTTGAACGTAGTTGCCCTTTTTTAGACCTGATGTAGTTTCAGTCGCAATAGTCCAAGCAGCAGACACATGTAAGCCTGCTGCCCAGAGAATCATCCCCAAGTCTGCCCATACGGATGGGTCTTGATGGGTAAATTGAACCATTTGTAACCCATTATCTGGCATGTTGTCAGATAGATTACGGTATACTTCAACCATTGAGCGTTTAAAATCTTCGCCGGAACCTTTTACAGCGAGGGCTTTACGCGTATCGGCATACCATTCAGGAAATGCTTTGGGTAACTGCCCTTCATACCATGCAAGAAAATATTGTGACAATGTGACAAAACAAAAAGCGATCCGGAGTATCGAACTTCATCGCTGGTCGAATGATTTGAAGAGTAAATTACCTGAAGTTTTTGAGAAGGATTTGAATGATTTTTAATTACCTTTTTAGTGGTTTAAGGAACCGAGTAGACGAAAATATTCTAAAAATTTGGTACTAAAATGGTACTAATGCAAATAGGCTACTATACATGGGGGTTTTGGTGCCGGTAATAGGAGTCGAACCTACGACCTTCGCATTACGAATGCGCTGCTCTACCAACTGAGCTATACCGGCAACGGCTGATAATGTATACCAGCAGGTGGTTTTGCGCAAGAGAGGAATAACCGATAAACCAAACGGCTTTTCAGGTTTTGTCTTTAGTTTTCTGGAGGCTTTGTTCCAATGCCTGAACCCGAAGCTCATGCAGGGCATCACCCACCGCTTTACCTTTAATACCTTGGGCAACCAATGGTTTGGCATCAATGTTGCTGCATTGAGCCAGTAGGGGGGCTATCCATTTTGCAGGGTTATCAGTTGGTTCAACCGTATTTATTTCCCGTGAAGCCTGTTTAAGAAAGTCACTGCTTTCCAATACATCCAGAAAGCGATCCGGTTTCCTGAAGGCATCAGCTTGCTCAAAAAAATCAACCAGTGATTGGGCATTGGGGTTATAGCAAGTGTCTATGAAGTTCCGATAGTGCTTAAACAGTAATAACCCTCGTTCGGCCAGATAAGATGGGATACATAAGTTTCGGAAAAATTGTTTCAGAGCTTGTCCGGATGTATTTTTGTACGGGTATGCCAGACAGCTAAAACGTATGCTTTCAGAACACTGTTGTCGGGCAGTAGCTGTCAGTGCCTCTAAAACATGGTTGTGTTGATGGAGTAACTGATTCCACCAGGGCATAACGATTTCCAGGGCTCCGCAATCCATCAGTGTTTGAAAATAAACAGCCGGTGAATGAGAGAGTAAAGCCCGATGGGTTTCCTGCCATACGCGTTCGGGTACAAGGTGCTTAACTTCTCCGCTGGCGACCATGGCTTGCATCAGTTGACGGGTATCGGGCGCTACCGTAAACCCCTTTTGGTGAAAACGGGCAGCAAAACGAGCCACCCGAAGGATTCTTAAAGGATCTTCTGTAAAAGCCGGTGAAACATGGCGAAGAATACGGTTTTTCAGGTCTGTCTGCCCCTGATAGGGGTCTATGATATGTCCGTTATCATCTTCAGCCATCGCATTAATGGTCAGGTCACGCCTTAGGAGATCTTCCTCTAAAGTGACTTCAGCAGACGTATGAAAAGTAAAACCGGTATAACCGTGGCCGGATTTTCTTTCCGTGCGGGCCAGTGCATATTCTTCATGGGTTTTCGGATGTAAAAATACCGGGAAATCTTTCCCAACCGGCTGAAAACCCTGATTCAGCATATGTTCAGGTGTTGTACCGGTAACCACCCAATCCCTATCTTTGACAGGTAAGCCCAATAGCTTATCCCGAACTGCACCACCGACCAGATAAATCTTCATGTGTTGTTTGTTACCGTTGTGAATGGCTACCAGGGTTCTGAAGAGACTTGAAGTCTATCTTATCGGATTATGCATCAGGGAAAAATCGGTATGTCCGCAGCACACCTAAGTTGTGTGCTGCAAAGGGAGCCCGTTAATGGGATATGCGGTAAAAACGAAGTTGTGTCAACAGTACTGCAATAAAGAAGGCCAGAACAATGGCCAGCCAGAATCCACTAATACCCATAGCGGAAGTCAGCCAGTTGGTACGGGCAAGACAATAGCCCAGTGGTAACGCAATACCCCATAGGGAGAACACCGTGATAAACATAACGGCACGTGTGTCTTTATACCCTCTTAAAGAGGACGCCGTAATTTGTTGCAGGCTGCTGAGTATGTGATAAAAAGCGACAAATAACATCAGGTTATTAGCCTGCTCAATGATAATAGGGTCATTCGTATAAAGCGTTACAATAAAATAACTGAAACTCCAAATGGCTAAGGCACATATTAGGGCAATGCCGGATCCTGTGATCATCCCGATATGTCCGCGAATACGGGCATGGTGGCGGTTTCCGGCACCAATAGCCTTTCCGACCTGTATAGTTAATGCCCCGCCAATAGCAGAGGGGATGACAAACGGTAATGTTGAAAAGTTAAAGGCAATTTGATTGGCTCCAACAACCTTTTCTCCCAGGGGTGTGACCAATAAAGTGATCAGAGTAAAAACCAGAAATTGTAGTGATAAGGTGCAGCCAACGGGCAAACCAACTCTCACTAATTCACGGATGTGTGGGAAGTCTATAGGCGTTAGTTTTTTTAACGGTGTCGTTTGCTTCAGTGAGTGGTTGCATTTGATATAGATCGTCATAAAAATGGGAGCCAACCACATAATCAACGCAGTGGCATAGCCACAACCCACGCCACCCATTTCAGGAAACCCCCATTTTCCGTAGATCATGGCATAGTTAAAGGGAATGTTCAGGCCAAGGCTCAGCACCTGAATTATCATGACCGAACGGGTACGACCCTGACCTTCCATATAACTGCGCAGAACCTGATTTAATGCAACACCGGGCATTCCCCAGGCTACTGCGTGGAGATAACCGGTAGCAATATGTTGCGCCTGTTGGTTTAAACCGGTATAGCCTAAAAGACAGGGGCTGAGATAAAGTAAAATCAGACCAATACAACCTGCCGCCAAAGCCAGCCGAAAACCCTGATGAACCAGTGCCGGAATATTACGATATTGACCTGCCCCGACTAATTGAGCGACGAAAGCCGTTTTTGCAATCAGTAACCCTATAAGAAAAACATTGATTGGAATCCATGTGGTATAACCTATGGCTACCGCTGCCAGATCAGTCGTGCTGTAGTGTGATGCCATCAGTGTATCTACAAAACCTGCCAGGCACATGACCAGCTGAGCTCCAGCTAGGGGAATAGCCAAAGCCAATAGCGCGCGCACTTCTTTTATGAAGTGATATTTTTGAGAGCTCATTAATAATAGCCTTCAGGGGGAAAGCCCCTGTTGATGACAATTTTTCTGGATCAGAAAGAAAAAAGTATTATTTTTTGGTTATTGAGAGACGCTAATAGATGGTGGGATGATTCCATGCCGTGCAAACAATCGCACATAAGATAGCTGCAGCTGAAAGTCGGGCTTTTATGAGAGCGAATGTAAGCAGGTTGTTCATCAACATATAAGAATAAAAATGATATTTAAAAAAGAATAAAAATGATATTTAAAAAAGAATAAAAGTTTTTGTTGCACGCAGATATGGATGAATATACGTATTATG
>NSIT01000101.1_pt1 | contig 12770 bp, 4 predicted proteins | sample 1450681 | NCBI WGS metagenome assembly NSIT01 (sample SAMN07455404, study PRJNA386592) | invertebrate metagenome | isolation source: Endozoicomonas-like sequences binned from scallop gill tissue | host: Pecten maximus | place: United Kingdom: Lyme Bay MPA | collected 2013-06-01
GCGTTATTTTTACATTTACATTTAATAATATATTTTACCCTAAATGTTTAAAATTCACTGATTTGATTTATGTCTACAATTATAGACTGACAAGATATAAACACCTGAAAATAAACATCATACATGAAACAAATGAATAATAAATGAATAATCAATAGTATCACAGTGTTACAAATGTTCAAATGACAAGATATCTAGCAATTAAATTTAAAGTCAGTTCATATAAAACGCGAACGAAAAATGTCAACAATCACTGGAAACGGATCCGCACTGGACAACACAGAAAATGTTACAATTAATCCATCGGCGACAGCAGGAAACGATCCATGGACGACGAAGAAACGATGACAGGACGATGATAATCAATAAATCACACAGTCATGACGAAGTAACGAGACGAAAACAGTTGACGAACAGCAAACACCATCACCGGAAGCACATGTTGTCGTTGCTCCAGAGTGATCTCCCCTGATCATGTCATCCGGTTATCACGTGATCACCCACGTGGTAAAACGTGGGCGTACGATGCCACTGCCTCCGTAAAAGAAATTCACGTTGGGCGCCAATGTCACACGAGTAGTATAATATGTGGGTATTTCTTCAATTATGCACAAACAATGTTCAAATGAAGCACAGTTTATTGAACATAAACACAGACACACACACGGAGACAGTGACCTAGAAGCACTGTGGCCATAAAGCACACAGGCTTATACCGGACGTGTGGATGGTGTAGGGTCTATAGCCGTTGTGCTGCACTCACCTGGGCAAGGCCCAGGTAAGGTTTTCCACGTGCACGGGTATAGGGTCATGCAGGGTCAAAGTGACACACTCAACCAATCCTTGCGCTCACCTCTCATACGTCACCATAACAACTATATACACAGGTACATAGGACATTATATGACACAGGGACTTGTACAAACATTACACACGATACACAGCGCAAGTATCTATATACACCTTACATTACAGGTGTTGGTCAGACTATTAAAGTTTGACCACCGTGACATTCTCCCCTGCAAAGGAAAATGACTCCTGGCATTTAAACTAATATCAACCATAATGGTTGAATCTACTAATAATATAAAAGAATGAGCAGCTAATTATCTAATATCCAAGTGATTGGGGCAATCCCTACCTACAAGGCATAACAGATAACTGCTCATATAACACTATAGAATGAAAAATCTAAAATCAACATCTGTATAAAATGAAATTATCACCTTGGCCAGTGTCCCAAGGTAATATAATTATATATTCCATAACTACTTAGAGATTTTCTCCTCTGCCATGTGGAACAAAGCTTTCCTGATGTGAATATTAATCTTTTACTTTATAATTGAATGTAAATTACAATTATGCTACAGTTTCTACTTATTTAATGGTAAACCATAAGGTAATACACACAAGTAGCTGTAGAGATTAAATATTAATTTCACAATTTGAAGTAAACTTTGTCCACCACGACATTCTCCCACTGCTCTGAGTATCTAGACGTAGACCTCAGCTCCAGAATTGGACGGTACCAAGGTTCCCATGAGCCATTCCCCATACAAGTTAGGAGATTTACAGACTCGCCTGGGCCTTGCAGCTGGTATCGAGTCTTGTGTCTGACCTTCACTGCCTGCAGTGTTGGAATTTCGACACACACCCTTATTACCCTGTTTCGGAGAATCCCCTGAACCAACAGTATGTGGTTGCACTGGCTGTCGCGACTCAGCAACAGTGCGTCTGGGTCTCCTAGCAGGAATAACATATCTGGGTGTTTGACTCCCATCCTCATCTGAGCTATCAGAGTCAGTAGTTGAGGAGGAACTCTCAACTAACTCTATTCCGGCATTCTGATGATTTCGGGTTGTCTCCCTTGGTTCCTGGGCACCCGCTGTTCTGGGTAACCACATGAAAGGGAGGAGCAGGTTCCTATGTACAGTTTTTATAGGTCCCTTTCCCGACTCTTTCTGGATCTTGTATACAGGCATATCAACATTTGGCACACTAAGGATAATGTAGGGATCCTTAGCCCATTTATCTGCCAACTTTTGCTTGCCACATATACCAACGTTCCTCATCAGAACCCGGTCTCCTACTTCTAAGGTAGCTTCTCTAACCCCCCTATCATACCTATCTTTGTACCGCTTACCCTTCCTTTCACTTTCAGCCGAGGCAGCTTTGTAGGCAAAGTCTAACCGACGCTTAAGTTTCTGGGCATAATTCTGACGACTCCCTACAGTCTCAGAACTGGTATCGATGCCAAGAAATGCATCTACACCAAGTCTCGGGTGCCAACCAAACATTAAGTAATGAGGAGAATATCCTGTGGTCTCATGTTTTGTTGCATTGTATGCATGAACAAGAGGAGCCACATAGGATTTCCAACTGGATTTTTGTTCTTCCTCCATAGTACCTAACATTTTCAACAGTGTTTGGTTGAACCGTTCGACCATGCCATTGCCCATAGGATGGTAAGGGGTAGTTCTGGTTTTCTCCACTCCAGCTATCTTGCAAAGTTCTTTGATAACTTTGCTTTCAAAATTCCTGCCCTGGTCACTATGAATACGGGCAGGAAAGCTGTAGTGGACCATAAATTGTTCGTACAACACCCTGGCGGTGGTACTCGCTAATTGGTTCCTGGTTGGAATTGCTTGGGCATAGCGGGTGAAATGGTCAGTGATAACAAGCACGTTTTCGTAGCCCCCCTTTGACCTTTCTAAGGTCAAATAGTCAATGCAGAGAAGCTCCATTGGACGGGAACTTTGGATATTGACTAACTCTGCACTTGGGACAGTAGGGGTTTTTCTACGAACACACCTACCACAGCTTTCAACCCAACTATTCACCTCAGCATCAAGGCCTGGCCAGAAAAACCTTCGCCTTGCCAACCAGTTTGTACGGTCACGTCCCTGATGACCGACATCTTCATGCACTCCCCTGAGGACTTTCTCCCTATATGCCTTGGGAATGACTAACTGTTGAACAGGGTCACCATCTACTGTGGTGTTTCTATACAGAACACCCTTAAGTAGCCTCAACAGCCGCCACTCCCGCATATATTGACACACCTCCTCAGGTTCGTGTTTCAATATCTTTTTATCAGGTCGAATCCCCTCCCTGACAAAATCTATCACCCTCCTAAGATGTTTATCTAAGGACTGTTGTTTTTCCCAATCCACACCAGAGAGTTTTACATTCCCTATATTTAGGGTGTTGTTCTCCGGTTCTAGGGATGATGTATTTGAGAGTACCACAGTTTCTGCTAAAGGCAACTCCTCTCTAGTGGACAAAGAAGCACAGGTAACTGCTCTCACTACATCTGGGAAAACTTCCTCTTGCTGATACGGTCGTCTTGACAACCCGTCAGCATCCCCATTGAGACGGCCCGCTCTATAAACTAATTTAAAGTTATAGTTTGAGAGTGAGGCTAACCACCTATGACCTGCTGCGTCCAGCTTCGCTGTGGTCGTCACATAGGTTAGAGGGTTGTTATCTGTACGTACCTCAAAAGTGTTGCCATACAGGTAATCATGGAACTTGTCAGTGAGTGCCCATTTGAGACAAAGAAATTCCAACTTATGAGCTGGGTAGTTTCTTTCACTCGGACGTAAACCTCGACTGGCAAACGCAATCACCCTTTCATGGCCCCCTTGATTCTGGTACAGCACAGCACCTAAACCTTCTACAGAGGCATCTGTGTTAACAATGAAAGGCTTAGTGAAGTCTGCATATGCTAACACAGGTGGAGAAGCTAGAAGACTGACTATGGTATCGAAAGCCTTCTGCTGACTATCCCCCCATACCCAGGGAATCTTTTTCTTTGGCCCCTTAACATTTTTGTGGGTACAGTGTCCAACAAGAAGATCATTTAAAGGTTTTATGATTTTTGCATAATCCTTAATGAACCTCCTGTAGTACCCTGTGAAACCTAGAAATGAGCGTAGCGTCTTGACATTGACAGGTTCTGGCCATGTCTTCAACGCCGCAAGTTTATCTGGGTCAGTTTGAATTCCTTCCTCAGAAACAATGTGCCCCAGATAGCACACTTGAGACTTAAAGAATTCACATTTGGAGGGCTTTAGCTTTAAGCCGTGTTTTTCAAGCCGTTCAAACACACCCTCCAGTCTTTTGAGGTGTTCCTCAAAGGTGTCTGAAAATATGAGAATGTCATCCAGGAAAATTAAACATTCCTTAAGATGGCTTTCACCCATACAAGCTTGCATCAATCTTTGAAAAGTTGCTGGCGCATTAGTTAGACCAAATGCCATGCGGTTACATTCAAAGAAACCTAGTGGTCCGACAGAAAAAGCTGTCTTTGCCTTGTCCTCCTCCTTGATCTCGACTTGCCAGTATCCAGACCTCAGGTCCAGCTTACTGAAGTATCTTGATCCAATTAAGGAGTCCAAGGTTTCCTCCACCCTAGGTAGGGTGTAGGCATCCTTAATGGTTTTCCCATTGAGTTTACGCAAATCAATGCAAAATCTTAGGGACCCATCTTTCTTTCGAACGAGGACCACATTCGAACAGTAGGGACTGTGAGACTCTCTGATAGCGTCAGACTCCAACATCTCCTTAAGATGTTGTCTCACTTCCTCATACATCCCTGGTGGAATACGACGATATGGTTCCTTAAATGGAACATCGTCCGAGAGTTTTATCTCGTGTTGCACCAAGTCTGTCTTTCCCAAATCCTTTGAGGATGTGGAGAAAATATGCTGCCACTTGCCCAGTATCTGGTATGCTCTCTCCAACTGTTCAGGAGAGAGATTGTCCTTGTTTACTGAGACCCCCAGTTTGTCCCACCATTCCCCCTCCACCTGATCCTTAGAGGATTCAGTATCATCTTTGTCAGAGGGTTCTGGGGACCACCTGTCCATTACCTTTACATCTGTTAGAGTACACAAAGGTGATTTTGGAGAGATAGTAATTGACTCTGTAGACAGATTACAGATCCGGACTGGTATACGTTTGAGTCTACCAGGTGCGCATTCCAGCGACACTACCCTTGGACATACCACCAGGTTCCCGGATTGCAGTGAGCTGTCCTGTTCTGTCACAGCTGTACTAAAGTTCCCCAGCTTGCGTACCAACCCATGGACAGTCTTTACCTGGTTTGGACCTATGGACACTGGGTATGTATTGGCAGATTTCACCACCATGGGATTATTGACACACAAACTGTCAACAGCAGACTGCCAAGCATCTGGAAAAGTAGAATCAGAGCTAGCCTGTTGTATATCCCTACACATACGTATAATATTTGTGCCAACAATAACAGGAACTTGTCTGTTATAGTTGGTCATCGGTGTTACCAATATAGGTACACACATCACGCAATCAGACAGAAATGGAATACTGACATCTGCCTCAATATATCCCAAGTATGGTAACTTAGACCCACCTGCTCCGAATACCTGAAGATCAAAATCTTTGATATCCATCAGAACAGGCCTGGGGTTCAGAGATTTATAACAATTCTCCGAAATGCAAGTGATCATAGAGCCACTATCAATGAGAGCAGAATGTGTCTTCCCCCCTATTATGATCTGGTCAATATTTGAGCTACCAACCATTCGTTCATACAGGGTACTGTCTGTAGCGGTATTGTTACTTGGGCCATTCCTACCTTCACCATCCCCCATTTGCCCTACAACAGGGGAGGTTACTCTTTTGGCTCAGACTTACCTGTTGAGGACTTCTGGGTATTACCATTTTTTTGTTTCTGGTAAGTATTGCCGCGTCCAGCATTACCTTTATTTTGGTATGCCCCAGACTTACCAGTACCCTCAAGTTTCTTTTCGAGAGACTTGATTTTGCTCATCAAGGCACTTACCTGCTCACTGAGCTTGTCAAGCTTTTTATCACTCTCCGAAACTTGTATAGGGCTGTGTTGGGCTTTAGCCTTTGTAGGCTTATTGGCCGCTTTCTGTGCTGGGTTGAGCTCTAGGTCTACCGCTCTAACCTCCCTCAACAGCAAGTCGTATGACTTAATGGAGTCATACTTGTGACGCGTCTGGCCTTTCAATCTGTCGCAGCGCAAGCCAGTCCAAAATTTGGACCGGATCATGTCATCCCTGGCTGAAGGGCTTACATGTCCACTGTTTATGGCAAGCTGCAACAGTGCCTCTAGTCTGCACCCGAATGCGGTGACAGATTCACCTTCTTTCTGTGTAGCAGAATAGAACTGCTGTAATACAACTTCATTAGAAGCTACATTACCAAAGAAGGTGTCCAACTTTTTCAGAACTTCATCCAAAGTTGCCATAGGACCTAAAGGTATAAGAGTCTGACGAGCGATACCCCTGAGTGATTTCCTTATAGCCTGAAGAACAAGCTCTTCGGACAGGGTGCTGTCAGATGCTAGACACCTGACCTCGTATCGCCATCCCTCATATGTGGTTTCACCACGTTGAGGTGACTCATCTCCTGAAAATGAGGAGATTTTCGGAACCTGGGGTAAAAGGTGTGTATTCCTATTCAGCGATGGAGTTAGAGGAACCCCATATCCTCCCCCCAGACCCGAAAATGGAGAATCATTAGATATAGGAGGTAAAGGAGTACTGGTATTCCCCCCATCCCCAAGTCCAGCGAAATCAAATTTTAATGAACCTTGGGCCCCTACCATACCTTTGTCACTGCTCGCAGATTTAACATTAACAGGAGCTTGTGACACAGCAGGAGTTTTGATAGAGCCAGGATCTCTTACACTCAGCATGCTATCATACTCCATCTTGGTAAATAGGACATAGTCACTATTCTGGCGCAGAAGGCTAGCCATGAGGTCATAGTCTGCCTGCTCCAAGTTGGAGGTTCCTGCTGGTGGCTTTGAGTCTGCCATCTCAGACTAAATACAAATATAATCAAAGTACTGAAAGTACTGAAGACACAAACGAAAACAAATTATTTTAACTGCTTTTGTTTAGTGGGGACATGGTCAACTTTGTATGGAACATCACCAATACCTGATTAGGACTAGGACAAAATATTGGCAAGAAAAGAAATTCATATCTACTTTTGATTGCAAGTGCGTCTTGGCAGCTAATTGTCAGAATAGGTACTCAGGTAATCTTATTTGACATCTTCAATGGGTTAATGTATACGTAGTTGTAGATGTAATATGAAGGTCCTAGATTACCTGTAAAATTAATGAGGCCTTTCTTTTCAAACTTTTGAGGATCCCATGCCTATAAGCGCTTCACAAATTATCATTATCATTAGCCATTGAAAAGATATTTATACATTTGATGTAGCGCCCCATCTAGCTACCAGCTTTTAGATAAGAGAGAGCTCAGGTTAAAAACACTTGTGTGATTGTTTTAGGATTTTATCGTGTGTGTGAGCCCTGGTTTGAATGATGTTATGTCAAGGTTTTGAATGATATTTTGTGGCAGATTGTTCTATCCCTTCAGTACCTTCTGTAAAATAGCGATAACAAACTTCAATTGTCAAAATACAATATGGCTGCCTGTCGACCATGTTGTTTTCCGATTAGTCTCAAAATGCAATATCCATAACTAGGCACCGAGGGGAACCTACATATAAAATTTGAGAAAGATCCCTTCAGCACTTTCTGAGAAATAGCGATAACAAACTTCAATTGTCTAAATCCAAGATGGCTGCCTGTCGGCCATATTGTTTTCCGATTGGTCTCAAAATGCAATATGCATAACTAATGTAAGCACCAAGAGGAACCTACATATGAAATTTGAGAAAGATCAATTCAGTGCTTTCTGAGAAATAGCAATAACAAACTTCAATTGTCAAAACCTAAGATGGCTGCCTGTCGGCCATATTGTTTTCCGATTGGTCTCAAAATGCAATATGCATAACCACCCACTAAGGGGAACCTACATATCAAATTTGAGAAAGATCCCTTCAGCACTTTCTGAGAAATAGCGATAACAAACTTCAATTGTCCAAATCCAAGATGGCTGCCTGTCGGCCATGTTGTTTTCCGATTAGTCTCAAAATGCAATATGCATAACTAGGCACCGAGGGGAACCTACTTATGAAATTTGAAAAAGATCCCGTCAAAACTTTCTGAGAAATAGTGATAACAAACTTCAATTGACAAAATCAAAGATGGCTGCCTATCGGCCATATTGTTTTCCGATTGGTCTCAAAATGCAATATGCATAACTAATGTTAGCACCAAGAGGAACCTACATATGAAATTTGAGAAAGATCAATTCAGTGCTTTCTGAGAAATAGCAATAACAAACTTCAATTGTCAAAACCTAAGATGGCTGCCTGTCGGCCATATTGTTTTCCGATTGGTCTCAAAATGCAATATGCATAACTAGAAACCAAGAGAAACCTATGAAATTTTAGAAGATCCCTTCAGTACTTTGAGAAATAACGATAACAAGAATTGTTTACGGATGGAGGGACGGACGGACCACTGACGCAGGGCGATTTGAATAGCCCACCATCTGATGATGGTGGGTTAAAAACACCTGGGTCTGATAAACAGACTCTGGAGGCGTAGAATGCGGATGTAGACAGGGCAGGGTATACCATCACGACGGGCACATTAAACTAAGCACTATATTCAAAACTTAGAATTACATGCTCATATCAGCTCAGACTTGAGACAGTTTCTTATCGCTCATTAGAGTGAACATGATTTTCATATAGCACTCTACGTTATATGTTTACACTCCATACTGTGTAGCTACAAATCATCTATACAACAAAAACACATTCATTCACATGTACAGTTCAAATCAATTTGAAGTGGAATTTTGTTTTTCACTTATGTACATTGCATCAAATATTCTCCGCAATAGTATATGTACCATATACATAACTGTAACTGCATGATACATATATATATGTATGTATGGTATATATATCATGTTAATTAATGTTAGTGAGATGTGAATGTAGCTATATGTATTGATATCATCGATTTCAAAATCAGAGGTTTTTTTTAATCTGCAGCATCTGTCAGATGAAAATGTAGTTCGAATGCCCAAACTGGATGAACTGTACATGTAGTAGCATTCTTCAAAGTCCATTATGAATGCTTTTCATACAAATGTATTTCTTTCAATTGTTCATGTGTTTAAAATATTAGAACACTGAAGTAATTTTTATTTTCATAAAAATGGAAGTACTGCTTATCTTTAAAACTAAATTGGATATTGATAAGATAAATTTGCCAAAATGTTAAAAATCAAACCTTATTAAGTAGAATCTAAACAGTTGTAAATGGCTAAGCCCACTATTCTTAACAACAAAATTACTTATTTTGATTCTCTGTCAAATATAATCAGGTTACTTGAAGACTTTGTCAGAAAAGTTAACACATATATACATTATTAATAGTTGCTTTAATTAAATTAATCTGAATTTGAACATTAAACCGACTTAACAATTTAAATGAAAAAAATGTGTTTTCACCATTGACCATAATTGATAAGAAGAAAATAATTATTTAACTCAACCTATGATATAGTATGTAACAGCCATCAAGACAATACTATTATCTTTAGTCATGCCAAGTTATTTCACAATAGGATATATGCACAACACAAACAAGTTTTACACATTTTTGTTGTTTAGAAGAATAATGAACTTAGTAATTTTTGCTGTTCTTCTCAAATAATATGTACTAGTGTTGTAAAGAAAAAAAGATTAAATAATAATAATAAATCTAAGTGATAATAAATTATTTGCATTGATTTATCAATACTTTACTGTGCATTAGTTTAAAGGTTAATTTAATTCAGAAGCTGAAATGATTTAAGACAGAAAAAACCGCAGATGTAGGAATATAACATTTCCACTGCCTTTAAATATCTCTGGTTAAATTTAGCAATCAGTACATTTCCATGAAAAATGGTGTTTTCTAAAGAGTTACTGCCCTTTAACCGTCCCTGAAGCGTTCAAAACTCCACCAAACATAATAAAGGTCTATGTAGATGTACATCGTAGACCCCTTTCTTTTTTATAATATGCTTCGACTGTTATGTAATATTTCAAATGATAATGATAGATCATTTTCTATTTTTTTTAAACCATCACGAATATTAGAAAAAAAGAATCAGTCGCTATAATTAGAGATGAAATTTTCAGTGACGTCTACATCTGCATGCAGACAGCCACGTTAATGCGGTACGCGTTCTGTAAACGAAAAACTTCATGTGCATTACGTAGGATATAATCAATAGATCCGAAGTCAATATTAATATTCACAAGTCCATTTGACATTTCGAAACCCTATTCAGTGAGAATTTATTTAACTTTTTATTTGCAAACATGCGTATGGTACTCGACTGCCGTTGTTGTGATATTGTCATGATGAATAGACAACTTTTTTTCTTTCGTAAAAAAACATCTATATAATCTAACCATCTGCAGACTACATCAATCACATGCAAGTTAATATTTCAGTGAGAAAATGACATTCAAAGTTGGGTTTGATCACCTACTCTTTCTTTTATTATTGTTTACATTACTGAAAGATGGCGGACAAAATCGGATGCTGGATGAGTGATTTTTCAATGTACAAAATAACAACGATATTCCGACGAAACTTTATCAATATTATAACCCATTCAGTAACATGCCACCAAAGAAAAAAAACACATAGATGTCGATGATGAAAATTCAGCGTGATGTTAGTAGATTTTTCTTCCGGGTCACAGGTAAGCAGCAATATGGCGCCAGCGAAAAGTCGATTGTATCATTCCGCGTGAAATCTAATGCGTTCAACGCGGAAAAATATTCTTACGTATCATCGACAGAACATACTTAAATTAAATACTTTGAAAACTATCTATTTGTGAGGTTCTGTTGTTTTGTCATATATCTAACGAAACTGCAGTGTTGCATTTGACTCCGTAAGTCACGGGACTATTTTTTTTTTGCGATAGAATATGATTGTGAAGTGGCAGTGGAAGTTGTGTCAGAGCGAACGAAAATGCCAAAAAAAAACACATTGTCCTGTCAGCTTCTAAAATACAACAAAACAAAAGGTGATTTTTTTTAATAGCTGAACTTCACTGTATGTCATTTTTTATCGTGAAGTTAAACAAATATTTACTGCATAACATTACGGAGTTACTGTAAAGCAACGTTTAGATTGGCCAACAGCAGTATCCGCCAGAGCCCTCAAAAGCGCTGACATAGACTCAAACTTACGTTTGTGTCTACGTTTGTGTCAACAAAACAAAAGGTAATTTTTTTATAGCTGAACTTTACTATATGTCATTTTTTATCGTGAATATTTACGATATTTACAAATATTTACTGCATAGCATTACGGAGTTACTGTAAAGCAACGGTTAGATTGGCCAAGGCAGTATCCGCCAGAGGGCATCGTAGATTTTGTCAGCTACACCTCAAAAGCGCTGACATAGACTCAAACTTACGTTTGTGTCAAAAAAGATGTGTTTGCTATGATAAGACAACTGGGACTACCAACTTGGTTTGGTTCGTTATCTGCCGGTGATACCCGATGGCATGATCTGTTGAGAATACTTGGTGAGTTGAACGACAAACGTTGTTACACTGAAGACCAAATAATCAACATGACATGGAATGACAAAACAAGCTTGGTACAAAAAGACCCAATAACATGTGCAAGATACTTTGATCACAGAGTTCAACACTTCATTACTACTGTACTCAAGTCTGACCATGCTCCACTTGGCATTTTGACAGATTATTTTTATCGGGTAGAATTTCAACACAGAGGCTCGCCCCATATACACATGTTGATGTGGATACAAAATGCTCCTAAATACAAACAGGACTCTGCACAAGCAATATCAGAATTTGTTGACAAACATACTTCTTGCAATGCAAATGTACAAGATCATCTCTCCTCGCATATCGATATACAAACACACAAACACTCAAAAACATGCAGAAAGAAAGGAAAACCTGTATGTAGATTTGGCTTTCCATTGCCGCCAATGTCCAAAACTATGATATTAGAGCCTTTAGATGAGGATCATGAAAGTCTAAAAAAGAAATACCAAGAAATACAGAAGAAAATTACAGATATGAAAGATGCAGAGCATTTGACGTTTAACAGCTTTCTTGAAAATGTTGCCAATATGTCAGAAGAAGAGTACATCTTGTGTATTAGATCATCTTTAAAGTCCCCAAAGGTGTTTCTTAAACGAAAGCCGTCTGAGGTACGAATCAATCCGTACATGACATCCTTACTACAGGCATGGAATGCTAATCATGACCTACAGTTTGTACTTGATCCATATGCATGTGCTGTATACATTGTGGCTTACATCAGCAAATCCCAAAGAGGAATGAGTATACTCCTTGATGAAGCTTGTAAAGAAGCACGAAAAGGAAATATGGATATCAAGCGTCAAGTCAGACATATGGGCAACAAATTTTTAAACAGTGTTGAAGTTTGTGCACAAGAAGCAGCATATCTTACACTCCAACTTCCACTCACTAAATCATCTAGAGATGTTGTTTTTATCAACACATCAGAGGCAAGTGAAAGGACATTTCTTCTCAAGCAAAAAGATGTATTGGAAGAACTTCCACCACAATCTACTGACATTGAATCAGACAACGTTATGAAACGTTACTCAAAAAGACCAAAACAGCTTCAAACAATGTGTTTGGCAGATTATGTCTCGGAACTTGACATCACATATCCAAAGAAAAAAGACCAAAAAGAGGAAAACAATGATGATGACATAATTATGTCTGATTCTGATACTGAGGATGAAACCATAACTATTTCAGAAAACTGGACAACATTAAACATGCCAAATGGGATTGTGTTTAAACGT
>NSIT01000102.1_pt1 | contig 12595 bp, 1 predicted proteins | sample 1450681 | NCBI WGS metagenome assembly NSIT01 (sample SAMN07455404, study PRJNA386592) | invertebrate metagenome | isolation source: Endozoicomonas-like sequences binned from scallop gill tissue | host: Pecten maximus | place: United Kingdom: Lyme Bay MPA | collected 2013-06-01
GCCATATTAAGCCCTAATACTTTTTCCATAATACGGGCAGATAGCAGAATATCGGACTTTTTGCCGGCAAGATCAATAAAATAACTTCTGACCATTTTCAGGATAAAATCAAAGGAGTAGACAATAGCTGCACCAATTGCCAGCACCCACAGGGTTTCAAAGGCCTGATTGGGAACTACCCGATCATAGACATTCATAACAAATAACGGGCTGGCAATAACGAAAATATTAATCAGTAACGAGGCAAACAGGACATCTCTGTATATGCGCCATGATCCCAGTATTGTGCCCCAGAACCAATGTCGGGAGCGGATATTCAGGCTTTTAGGGGTTCGCTGGTCATAACGATGTTTTTCTCTGACGTAGACAACATAGCCGGAAAAGAACTCTTCCAGTTTTTCAATGTCAATTTTTTTAACCCCTTCACCGGATTCCGGAAAAATAATCTGGGCCGTTCCTTTTTCATGGTCTATTTCTGTGAGAATACAGGCCCGGCGCTTTTTTAGCAGTAATACGGCAGGAAGGACCAGTGAGGAAATATCGGCCAGTTTTCGCTTCAGTATTTTGGATGACAATCCGGCCCTTTGGGCAGAGCGCATAAAGAGCTCTGGAGTTAGGTGGCCTCCCTCAACCGGAAGGCCTGCAATCAGGGATTTAGCAGAAAATGGGTTGCCGTAATATCGGGTCAGGATGGTCAGGCATTCCAGTAAAGGGTCGAGGTCTGCACTATTTTTTGGGGGAACATCCCACTCTTCGTCGACAGATATTGTCTGATTCATGTTAACCTGCTGATGGTTTCGTCCGTGATACACAACCAGAGTAAATGGCAGAATGCTTCTTTAAGGGTAGTTAATTTTTCCTGAATGATAAATAAGCAATAAGTTTGGTCACAGGCGAGCTTTGATATTATGTTTTTCCAGTTGGGTAAAATACTTCAGGGTTTTGACACGTAACTCTCCGGTAGATGGGTCATCACAAAGGATCATGGCATGCTGATGCATTTGTAGTGCAGATATGGTCCATAAGTGGTTAACAGATCCTTCTACAGCTGCTTTAAGTGCAAGGGCTTTGCTTTGACCGGTCACCAAAATAACAACTTCCCGGGCATCCATCAGCGTTCCTACCCCAATAGTCAGGGCATGTCGGGGAACCTGATTGATATCATTATCAAAAAAGCGGGAGTTGGCGATTCGGGTATCTTCTGTCAGGGTCTTGATACGGGTTCGAGAGCAGAGAGAAGAGCCGGGTTCGTTAAAAGCTATATGCCCATCGTGCCCTACGCCACCTAAGAATAGGCGAATACCGCCACAAGCCCGGATTTTATCTTCATAGTGCTGACATTCTTCTTCCGGGTTTTCTGCCATACCGGATAAAAGATGGATGTTATGGGGTTGAATATCAATATGTCGGAAAAAGTGCTGATGCATAAAGGTATGGTAAGACTGGGGATGCTCTGGTGGTATTCCTACATATTCGTCCATGTTGAAGGTTATGACATACTTAAAACTGACTTTTCCTTCCTGATAAAGGGAAATAAGAGCATTGTATGTGGCTAGAGGGGTACTTCCTGTGGGAAGTCCCAGCACAAAAGGACGACTGGCGGATGGCGCGAATTCGTTGATTTTACTGGCGATGTAGTGTGCAGACCATTGACCGACATCGTTTTTAGAGGTTAAGGGTATAAGTCGCATGATATAGCCTATTTGTCACTCAGATCAGGGTCGAGTGTCATTAACAAAGAAGGATAAAAAAGGCACTCTCCGGATTACCATGAATGGATGGGAGCCACAATATACCATGTTGCTGTGATGGAGAATGCCGTAAATATTTAAAAATCAAAAAGGAAGTCATTTTTGTGACTTAATGCATGGGGCGTTAATAACATGTTGAAAAAAATAAAAAAATAAAAAAATAGCTGATTTGAAAAAGCGGGTTTGTTATTTAATAGGATCATAAGGAGCTGAAATAGGTAAGAAAGTGCTTTTTGTATTTACTATCCTTTAAATAACTGCGCTTTGTTATTTTCAAATGGACTGATTAATTAAACAAAGGATGTTGTTGTATGAGTAGTAATCCGGTTGATGGCACTGAGTCTTCTGATTATCTCCAGGGAACAGGTAATTCGGATACTCTTCAGGGTTTTGGTTCTGATGATGTGCTGGATGGAGGAGCTGGCGCTGATATTTATGACGGGGGTGAAGGCAACGATCGCTATGTTCTGGCTGATGTGGATGCTATCGATACCCTGACTTTTGTTTCTGATGAAAGCCAGCAGGACATCCTCGATATCAGTAACCTGATTCCTGATAGTGGTGTCACTGAAGCTAACCTGAAGCAATTTGTAAAAATAAATCAAACCGGTGTTTATGTTGATTCATCCGGTGCCGGTCATTTTTCTGTGGATAATCAGGTTGCCCGTTTTTCTGCTAATACCCCCCCATTGAATGCCATGGTAGCTGTTCAGGTTGCTGACACTTCAGTGATTCATTTTGACTGGACAAAAACCGCTGATGATTCACTGATGGATAGTGCCGGTGATATTCTGGCCAATTCAGACGGATTAAACGAAGTCAGTGGGACTTTTCAGGCAGATACCCTTCCGGGAACTTCCGGTGCTGACTTTATTCATGGAGGGCAGGGAGATGACGTGGTTGATGGTGGTGCCGGTGATGATACCTATATAGGAGGAGCAGGAAGCGATACCTATGTGATTTCGGATACGGAATCGTTAAAAACTCTGGATTTCAAATCGACACAACATGAAAAAGATGTATTGGATATCAGTGCTGTTTTACCAAGTGGAGTGGGTAGCAGCAACATCAACAATTACCTGAAAATTACGGATACGGGTGTTTTTTTAGATGCCGACGGTAATGGTCTGTTTACTGAAGGCAATTTGATTGCCCTGTTTACTGAAAATAGTATTTTTTCCGGTGAGTCTCTTTTACTAAAAATCAGTGCGTCAGATGTTCTGGATTTCAGTATTGATTTTCGTGCGGGGGTCCAGCTTGATACTGGTGAAAGCTACCGTTCCAGTGAAGATCTGAATAATAATTTATACACCTATGACCCTTATGGCGATAGCTCTCCTGCACGGGGTATTTTAGCCAGCCAGACGGGAGAAAAATACCGTTTGGCTCTGGATGAACATAACCTGAATGAAGCGTTTGGCGGGGCCGGAGATGAGCAACTCGATGCTACAGGAATAGCCAATGATCCCTCTGATGCAGCTAATACGGTTCGGCTGTTTGGACGGGGGGGTGATGATACTCTTAAAGGCAACGATCTAGGTGGTTTGCTGGATGGTGGTGCGGGCCACGACCGTATCGAGGCTGGATTGGGGCGAAATCTGGTTATTGGTGGTGAAGGACAGGATGAAATCGCTCTGACCTTTGAACAAACCATTGATTTTGAGGATATGAAGTCTGACTTGCTGTATGACTTTACCAGTCAGGAAGGTCATCGGGATACTCTGGACTTAAGTACTGTGCTTCCCGCAGAGGCCACCAGCGAGAATATTTTATCTTATGTAAAAATTACGGACAGTGGTGTTTTTATTGACCTGGAAGGAAGTGGTCGTTTTTATTTGGAAAACCAACTGGCCCGGTTTGGTGAACGGGTGGATGTGGATAATATTTTCAAGTTGCGTTTGTCGGATGGCAATATCATTTTTGTTGATGCTGATGATACTGCTCCTGTACAAGGGGGAGTAAGTTCGGATGAGTTGAATGCTGGGGAAGGCAGTGATTATCTCTATGGAGAAGCCGGTGATGATGTGCTGGACGGCGATAAACTGGCCAGCACACGAAGTGCTGATTTTCTTTATGGGGGAGAAGGTAATGATACGATTTACGCGGATCACCTGGATTTGACGGAAGGTGTGATCGACGGTGGTACCGGTTTTGATAAAGTGGATTTTAACCGGGATTCGGATGCTGTCTCTTTTGATATGAAATCCGCCTCTGTTGAGAATGTATTGGGTACCGATAATGCAGACCAGCTGGACGGTTCCGGTTATACCGAAAACACCGGATTTCATCACCTGACGGGTGAAGCCCAGAATAAGGCCCAACACCTCGATCTGTTCGGTCGCGGTGGTGATGATGTCATGACCGGTGGCATCGGAAATGACTATTTGGATGGCGGTGCGGGCAATGATGTTTTGTCTGGGGGATTGGGACGCGATTTTGTTGCTGGTGGGTCTGGTGATGATACGTTTATTCTGTCCGATGATAATGAAGTGGATTTATTGTGGGATTACAACACCGTTACCGAGCAAGATGTATTAGATATATCGGCTTTCCTTCCCAGTGATTTCAATCCTGATGATCTTGAAAATTATCTGTTAGTCAGTGACGAGAATGTCTATCTGGATAAAACTGGCCAGGGCGTTTTTACAAAAAATGAAATTATTGCCAGTTTGGGTGGAAATACCGCTGTGGCTGAAGCGGTTCAGATAAATATTGGTGACGCAGTAGTTACTCTTCAGCCGAACAGAGCGCCAGTGCTTAGTAATGACAGTATTTCAAAAACGGTTCAGGAAGATGCGTCCATTACTGTTACTCAGTCAGAATTATTAACCCATGCAACAGATCCGGATAATAATGGGCTAACAGCGATTAACCTTCAGGTAGATAAAGCGACTGTTACAGAAAACAACGATGGCAGCTTTACCATTACCCCTAACGCTGATTTTAATGGTGATCTGACAGCAGCCTATGAAGTGACGGATGGTAAGTTAGCTGTTAATGCGGTGTTAAATCTTGAGGTAACGGCCGTCAATGACCTTCCGGTTTTGACGTCTGAAATTAATTTGTCCGCACAGGAAGATGCCAGTTTATTAATTAATGGGTCTGATATTCTGCGACATGTGAATGATATAGATGGCGATACGCTATCTATATCCAATTTAGTCTCTACTGACGGTAATACCACCATCATCAACAACAATGATGGTACTTTTACTTTATATCCCGATGATCATTTTCAGGGAATAGACAGCCTTGAAGTGACTATCAGTGATGGAACTGATACTGCTGTATTTTCTGCAGAAGCTGAAGTGGCAGGGGTTTCTGATAACCCTGTTTTATCGCTGAATATGTCAACCACACCCATTCATCAGTTTACAGTAACACAGGGTAGCTGGCAGAACCCTGCTGTCTGGGGTTGGGCAACAGATAATACACAGGGAGGTGGTCTGGTAGAAGTTAGTAATGCCAGTGTTTATGGCATTACGGAAAGTGGTAAGGAAACCGTACTGGAGCTGGAAGGCTGGGCAAATGATGTAGGTAATCTTTATAAAAATCTCTCTGTTTCAGCAGGGGATACCTTTGTTATTGAAGTAGATATGTCAGGGCGCAATGGTTTATCACCACAATCTAACCATGTTCAGTTATTTTTTGAGGGGCAGGAGGTGGATAACCTTATGCCTGAAGTGGGATTTCAGACCTACAAATACACACTGACAGCTATGGAAGAGAACCCACGTTTTGAGTTTAAGGTGCCTTTTAATGATAGTGCCGGCGCTTTGATTGACAGTGTACGGGTTTACTCCGCCGATATTACTGGAGATGAGGACACTGCTATCGCGGTAGATATTTCAGCAGCACTGTCTGGAGCAGGTGCGTCTGAAACTCTGGATCTCAGTTTGGATAATTTACCCAAGGGAGCAGTGGTTTCAGATGGTAGCAGCAGCATTACTGTGAATTCTTTGGGGGCTGTGGATATTACGGACTGGGATTTGTCAACTCTTACGGTGACTCCTCCACCAAATTATGTGGGCAATATTAATGCAACGGCAACCGCCACTTCGGTATTGAATGGTATCCGGGGAGCCAGTTCTACCATTAATATTCCTCTGGTTGTGAATCAGGTCAATGATGCAGCAGTTGCAGGTAACGTTACTATTGAAGGTGAGCAGGGGAGATCGCTATTCTTTACTAATTCAGACTTGCTAGCTGGTGCGACTGACCTTGAAAATGATGATCTTACCATTCAAAACGTGCGTTACCACTATCCTGAGGGAGAAGAAACGCCTGGTAATATTACTTTTGGTGCTTCTGTTGATACGACTTCTATTGTCACATTAGACAATACGCTGGATGAGATGAATGCATTTTCTGTTGAGTTTGAATACATGTCAACCGGAGGACATTCCGGATCCATAGAGAATATCTTCAGTGCAGCAACCTCAACAGCTGAAAATAACATGTTCAATATCTATGTGGACAATCGCACAGGCGCGTTGGTTCTGGATATCGATAATAAATCGTCTGGAAAAATTTCTGGTATAGATTTACACGATAATAAAGCCCATAACATTACCGTTATCTGGGAGGGTGATTCCGGAGCGCTTAATATTTTTGACAATGGAGTATTGGTTCAAAGCAGCACTCTTCAGCAAGGACTGACGATTCCTTCCGGTGGGTATTTTATGCTAGGACAAGAGCAGGATACCTATGGTGGCGGATTGGATGCTTCACAGTCGGTAACCAATGCCAAAATTGGTCATTTCTCATTAGCTTATGATGCCATCGCTGCTGCTGATATTGCTGTCGGAAACAGCGTAGCGAATACAGCGACAAATTTAGCTGTTGATCTCAGGGTAATCAATGGTGAGCTGGTAGATAAAACTGGTCACTTTACCCCTTCGGCTGCTGGTGACATCACGCTACTCCCAAATACGGGTGAGCTGATGACTTATGGCAGTATTGAGTTTGGCAGCTCATCAGATACTTCTTCTAAAGTTCTTCTGAGTGATCGTCTAGATAGTATGACTCAGTTTTCCGTGGAATTTGAATACCTGTCAACAGGAAGTCATAGCGGTGGTATTGAAAACATCTTTAGTGCAGCGACCTCTGACATTCAGAATAATATGTTTAGTATTGCAGCAATAAACAGCGATGGCTCTTTGCGTCTGGAACTTGGAAATGATGCAGCAGTATATATTCCCGAAGTGAATGTTATGGATGGTGAAAAACACATCATTACGATGACATGGGATAGTGTTAATGGTGAGTTTAAAACCTACGACAATAGCATATTGGTTTCTACCGATACTATTAAACAAGGATTGACGGTTCCTGCAGGTGGGTATTTTATGCTGGGTCAGGAGCAGGATACCTACGGTGGAGGGTTGGATTCCGCTCAGTCCGTAACCAATGCCCAAATAGGTCATTTCAGTCTTGGCTACGATCTGGTTTCCCAGACGGATATTGAAAACGGGAAAAGTGTATCTGAGGTTTCCGGTAATCTGGCGGTTGATCTGCGGGTTATCAATGGTGAACTAGTGGATACCAGTAGTAATTTTGTTCCTTCCATTACCGGTGATGTGACTTTGCTTGAAGATGAGGTCTATGTGTTTGAACCTCATGGCGATGTTATGGGAAATGTGCCTGTTGAGTTTGATATTTTTGATGGCACAGATACAACAACTGCAACGGCAAATCTTTTCTTTGGATTCAATGAAGCGCCTGTTGTTTCTGATTTTTCCGGGCAGACAGATGAAGATAACTACCTAATCATCAACAGTGTTGATCTTCTGGCCAGTGCAAGTGACAGCAATGGTGATGTATTAACAGTGACTTCCGTTGAGGTGATGAATAATGCGGGCACGGTAATTAATAATGAGGATGGCACCTTTACTTTCCGCCCTGCCTACAATCTGGGAGATGCCACCGCCTATCTCCGTTACACAGTCAGTGATGGAGAAAAAGAGGTCGCAGGTGATTATACTATTGAAATTACGGATGTTGCTGATGCACCCCGCTTGTTTATTTCGTCTTCTGATTCAGGTATTACCCGGGAAATTTTAACCACAGCGGATTTTTCGGATGCCTCCTCAGGCGTAGTGTTTGATATCACCAGCCATAACAGTCAAAACATCGGTGGTGATATTGCTGGTGGGATCTGGAATGTGGAGGAGGTGACTGGATCGTCTCATGATGATGTTTTTGTATTCAGTAATTTGCGAGCTGGCAACCATTATACCGTTGATGGTGGAGATGGTAATAATGCGATTGATTTAAGTGGGTTTCGTGCTGATCAGGTTACCGTAGACAGTGGTAATAATACCATTACCGTTGATGTGGATGGTCAGGGTGCCACTGCCACTATTAATTATTCTAATATCAGTCTTTTTGATTTTGAAACACAGGTTTTTGATGGTACTCCTCACTCTGTCATCACAGATGATCTTGATTGGGTAATTAATGGCACCGAAATAACCTCTGATTCAACAGAAGGACAGGATGGCTCTTATTCTGTTGCCTTAATTGGTTTTGAAGGTTCACTGGATGAAAACTACATATTAGATGCTGAGATATTTAGCCATGGCAATAATTCTTCTAATTATAATGGCGGTATTATTTTTGATTATCAGGACAGTCAGAATTTTAAAGCGGTAATGATGTGGGTTGGGGCTGATGAGTGGTCTATTACAGAAGTTATTAATGGGGTTGAATACAATAGAGTTGAAGTAGATGAGATCATAGAGACGGATATTTGGAACTCAATTCAGGTTTCTGTTGAAGGTAGTATTGCTACTCTCTTTTCGGGAGGAGAGCCAAAAATTAGTCATGATTTTGGTGAACCGTTAAATGACGGTGAATTTGGTGTACTGACTAATTGGGCGAAGACTTCATTTAATATCAATATGGCACCTTCCAACTGGGCTCCTTCAGTGACTGACTATGAGCTGAATATGCAGCAACAGGACGGAACCCTTATCACCGCCAGCGTATTGGATGATGCGTTTGACCCAGCTGGGGATCCTTTAACGGTGGCTAGTGTTTCCAATGGTGAGCATGGAACCGTTCTGCATAATGGTGACGGTACCTTTACCTATACTCCCGAGGCAGATTTCACCGGAACGGATACCTTCACGTATCAAATATCCGATGGGACTAATCTTTCCACTGGTACCATTATCGTTGGAGTTCATAGTAATGCGTCAGTATCTGTCAGTGAAGAAGGGAGTTTTGAACTGAATTTGGGAGCTGTACTGGTGGATGCCGATGGTTCTGAATCGTTATCTCTGGAAGTTGATGGTCTGCCGGAAGGATTTGTTATTTTTGACGGAGTAAACAGTCATACCATTACAGAAAGTGCATCGGTTGTTGATGTGACAGGCTGGGATCTGAATAATCTTGAGGTGAATTCCGTAGTAGGTTATATGGGAGACTTTACGGTAAATGTAAAAGCCATCGCCACAGAATCCAACGGTGATACATCAGAAACTATCCGTGGGCTGTCAGTTAGTGTAATACCCAATGTGGCACCGGAAAGCAGCAATGCACAAATCACTCTTGAAGAAGATGGTTACCACCAGTTTTCAGCAGCAGACTTCAGCTTTAGTGATGCAAATGCCGCAGACAAACTGGTTTCAGTTAAAATAACCGGACTACCCGGTCAGGGAACGCTGGCATTAAACAGTGTGCCTGTTGCACCTGATCAGGAAATTCCCGTGGAACAACTCCATGATTTACGTTTCTCTCCCTGGAATAACCAGAACGGTACAGATTATGCCGATATTCACTTTACTGTGAACGATGGCCGGTTAGAAAGTACTGAACATACCCTCAGTTTTGATGTGACAACTGTCAATGATGACCCGACGGCAGCAGACAAACAGATTGAAATAGGACAGAACAGTGTTCAGGCATTAACCGCAGCTGATTTTGGGGCGTGGGATCAGGAGAGTCACGGGAATGTTGAGGTGGTTATTGATGCAGTCAATGGCAGTGTTGCTTTATATAAAGAAACCAGTGCCTCTTTTGATTTGGATTTTGAGGGTAATGATGTAAGTGCATTATCCAATACGGTGGAAGTGAGTGATCCCAGTGAAGGTAATGTGGCGCAATTTTCTTCCGGAGGAGTGATTACTCTGAATAATGCGCTGACATTGAGTGAAGAATGGACAATTAAAACACGTTTTAAAGGTCTGGAAGCCAATGGTACTCAAAGTTTAACCAAGGATTCCAGTAGTCTGCACCAAGTATATATACATTCTAACGGGGAATTGGGTAGCTGGACGAATAACACCTTTTATGGGTCCGGTTACAATGTGGATGAGAGTGGTATTGTTGGCAGTGATGACTGGATTGATCTTGTTGCTGTGGGTTCAGGGGATAGTACTGGGTTCTATGTTAATGGTGATCTGGTGGGTTCCTCAGCTGTAAATGCAGGTGGAAGAATAACGGTTGTTGGAAATAACTCAGCAGGTGGATCCCAGTTATTTGCCGAGTATATCAGTGATTTCCAGGTTTTTGATCAGGCTATTATTCCAGGTATTGTGAAAGGGAAAGACCATTATCAGGTTGAAGTGGGAGAAGTTTTTGATCGGGAAGATCTGAGTGATCTGATGGTAAAAAGTGAATTGGATTCAGGTGCTGCTACAGAAGCCAGTATTGATTTTAAAGCTCGGGATGCTGAGGGTGGTGAGAGTGAAATATCAACCATCAGTTTTAATGTTGTTAATGAAGCGCCGGATGCAGTTGATAAAAATATTGACTTGAGAGACGGAGAGTCTCACACCTTTACGGACAGTGATTTTAATTTATCCGATGATGTGGATAACGGTAGCCTGAATATGACCATCACTGCAGTGGATGGAGGCATGCTCTATGTGCAGTCTGGTGAAACACTCACTGAAATAGTTGTTAATGAAACCATAGCACAAGGTCAGCTGGGGGATTTGGTATTTGATCCAGATGATGACATTATTCAGGGAGATCTTGCCCGTATCCAATATAAAGTGACAGATAGTCACGGTTTAGACAGTGAAGTTCGTTCCATTAATTTTGATGTAGGAGTTGCAGGAGATGAAGACACTGCCATAGTGCTTCATCTGGACCGGCTGTTATCCGAGTACCCTATGAACCATACCGTTCAGGGAGTCAAGCTGACCGGTGTACCGGACGGTTCTGTGTTGTCGGCTGGAACTGATGAAGGTAATGGTATCTGGGATATTAACGGTGTAAACCTTTCTTCTCTGACATTAACTCCGCCGCAAGACTTCAATGGCGATATTGAGTTAGATGCTCAGATTACTCTCGGTGATCCTTACATTAATGAATACCATACCTATAGTAATCCTTTAACCGTCACGGTTGATGCGGTAAACGATGCAGCGGTTGTGAGCGGACAGCCTGTGTTTTCAACGGATGAAGATGTGCCTGTCGTTTTCACTCAGGAGCAATTGCTCAGTAATGTTTCTGATATTGAAGGTGACGATTTAACCGCTACGAATGTGAGTTCAACTCAAGGAGTCGTGGTAGATAATGGTGATGGTTCATTCACTTTCACTCCGGATGAGCATTTTGAAGGACAAGCTACTTTATATTTTGATATTTTTGATGGAACAGTTGTAACCCAGGCTTCTGCTTTAATCGATATTACAGGGCAAGTCGATACACTGGTTCTTCAGGTTTCTGCTGTAACGGGCAGCGAAGATACAGCAATTCCTTTGGATATCAGTGCAGTATTAGCTGATACCGATGGCAGTGAAACCTTGTCTGTTCAGATAACTGATGTCCCTTCAGGGAGTTTGTTGTCTGCCGGTACTTATGAAGGTGCAGGTGTCTGGTCTGTGGTTTCAGCCGATTTGAACAGTTTGTCTATTACGCCACCCGCTGATTTTAACGGTGAAATAACACTAGGAATAAAAGCCACGGCAACAGAGGTGAACACAGGAGAAAAAGCCACGATTACTGATACAGTGTCTGTTACCGTTAATGCTGTCAATGATGCTGCAACTGTCAGCGATGATCTTGTTATTTCCGGTATCCAAGGCAGGGTACTTCAGTTTACCGATGAAGATTTGCTGCAGGGCGCTGTGGATATTGATGGTGATGAAAACCTGACCATCCAGAATGTCAGTTACAATGGTGGTGATGGCGTCTTGTCAGTGGTTGATGGTGGCTATGAATTTATCCCAAATACCGACTTTCTGGGTGCCTTACAGCTGAATTTTGAGCTGTTTGATGGCACGGTTGCATCCGCCGAATCTGTAGATCTGTTCTTCCGTTATAACAATGCGCCTACTGTTTCCTCATTTAATGTCCAGACAGATGAAGACACCAGTCATATTATAAACAGTACAGACCTTTTGGCGGCTGCCAGTGATAGTGATGGAGACACTTTATCGGTTACTTCTGTTGAAGTCGTCAATGGCACAGGCACTGTGGTGGATAATGGCGATGGCACTTTCACCTTTACCCCCAGTGAACATCTTGGAGATGTTACGGCTTACATGCAATATACGGTAAGTGATGGAGTGAAGGAAGCGACCGGCACTTACAACATAGACATTGGTGCTGTTGTGGATGCGCCAGATTTACAAATCAGCCATGATTCAGGCTCTGCTGGTGGTGACAGAAGCGCATTGGTTTTTAATGAGGCCGATAGTTTTAATGGATCCAGTGACTATGTGGATAGTGGCAGTAAAACCCTTGATGAAAACTATACCATTGAATTTTGGGTGAAACCGGACGATATTTCGGGTAATCAACGTCTGATGACTCTTGGTACTTATGGCAGTCATGCCAATCATATTTTTCTGAGTTTAAAAGATGATGGCACCGTTTCTCTTTATGAC
>NSIT01000103.1_pt1 | contig 12523 bp, 13 predicted proteins | sample 1450681 | NCBI WGS metagenome assembly NSIT01 (sample SAMN07455404, study PRJNA386592) | invertebrate metagenome | isolation source: Endozoicomonas-like sequences binned from scallop gill tissue | host: Pecten maximus | place: United Kingdom: Lyme Bay MPA | collected 2013-06-01
TTACTGCATGAACTGATAAAAATGGAATAGTTATGGGATCTATAGATAACAACAAAAAAGATAGCATAGCAGATGCTCTTGGAAGCATAGTTATTATCGTATGCCTTGTTACTGCAGCGGCTTTCTGGGTTAGTGGACAATAAGCTTACACCTTAAAATAACAGCAAGATCCTATTAAGATGTTGAGATTTTTTACGTCAATTTTTATTAATTATTAAGATCATGAAAGTGATTCATCATTAATTTACAGAAAAAATAAAATGTGAAATATGCGTGTTGAGAAATTTCTTCAGTTGTTTAATAAATTTTTTTCAATCACTCTTTATGTATACTTTATTTAAAGTATAAGGCGAGTTGATAGAGCGATAATACAGTGAACTGCAACTCCATCCATATAGGTCGGTTCAACTCCGATCACCGCCTCCATATCGAGTTAATATTTCCTATAATGCTCTGTTTTTTTCTATCTATTGGGCACTAAATTTCTCTAATTCATTTTCGACATATTGAATCGATTTATTATCGCCTTTTAGAACAAGAATATCTCCTGAATGTAAAATCAGGTCATCGGAAGGTTGAATGGTTTCATCGCAGCGCCGGATTTCTATTAATCGAACCTTATCAGGGTTTATATCCAGATCTTTTATTGTAAGTCCGTCAATATTACTTTGCTCGGTGATGGTAATGGCATGACGAATTGCTTTCTTATTATTGCTGGCCTTAAAATCACAGATACTGGGATAATAACCGCTCAGAGTAGCATAACGTTCTTCCCGGACCCCATCAATCCGATCTCTGACAACAGTATCAGGTAAGCCTAACATGGTTAATGCATGCTCAGCTATAAGTAGGCTCGATTCCAAAACTTCAGGTATAGCAACTGTGGCACCGGCTTCCAACAAGGCATCCACCGAGTCATCGTAACGGGTTCTCACAAGGATGGGAGTAGGGCACTGGCATCCTCTGATAGTCTTGACTATATTCATGGCCGTTTGAACTTTATCTACACAAATAACAACTAAATTAGCCCTGAGTAACCCTACGGCTTCCAGCAAATCCAGACGTTGACAATCTCCATAGAAAACCGGTTCATTAGCCAATCTTGCTTCATGTACATGCAATGGGTCATCATCAATGGCAATAAATTTTTTTTGTTCTTTATGAAGAAATCGGCTGATTGTCTGACCCACACGTCCATAACCGCAAATAAGCGTATGATCTTGTATATGAGCCGTTTGCTTGCGAATCTCATTATTGTCTGTATCGGAAGAAGCGGTTTGTATTTCTTTTTTCGAAAGATAATAGGATAATCGATGACTATTTCTGATAAGTAGGGGAGCAAGCACCATTGAGCTGATCGTCACAGAAAGCGCAATAGAAGCCAATTCTGGTTCAATTTGTCCGTAAGACAATGCCAGAGCCAGAAGGGCAAAACAAAATTCGCCCCCCTGACATAAGAAAATCCCTGTTCTGACCGCTGTCTCTCTGTTTTCATTAAGAGAGCGGGTAATAAAGGCAACGACAATAAATTTAAATAAAATAAGAATGCCGGTTGCCAGAAGAATGATAGGCCACGATTGTTTTAACGTGACGGGATCCAGCATCAGGCCAATAGAAATAAAAAACAGGCCTAACAGCACATCCCTGAACGGCTTGATATCTGCTTCAAGCTGATGCTTATAAGTGCTTTCTCCCAACATCATGCCAGCCACAAACCCTCCAAGAGCCATGGATAGACCAAGAAAATGTGCAATCCATGCAGCCATTAAAGCTGTAATCAAAGCCATTAAGACAAAAAGCTCTTCTGATCGGGCTTTCGCAATCTCATGAAAAAGGGCAGGAAGTACCCATTTTCCGGCAGCAAGCATCGCAAAAACAAAAACACCGCCTTTTGTAAAAGTCAGAAGAAAAGAACTAAGAAGGCTTTCTTGACCGCCACTACCTGCTATAACAGGTAGCACAATCAGAAAAATAACCGCTGCAATATCCTGAAACAGGAGTGTACCTATCACTAATTGGCCATGACGAGACTGCAATTCATTCCTTTGAGTCAACTCCTTGCTGACAATCGCCGTTGATGACAAGGCCAAGGCTCCTGAGATTACCATAGACTCAATAGGCTGGAATTTTAATAGGATAAGACCTAGAAACAGGCCGATCATTGACAGGAAAACCTGCATTCCTCCTAGCCCAAAAACCTCTTTCTGCATTTTTTTTATGGTCCTGAGAGAAAACTCAAGACCCAGGGTAAAGAGCAAAAACACAACGCCTATTTCCGCCAGCAATCCGATATCCTGATGCCCCTGAATAAGACCGGTTGCTACAGGTCCCAGGATAATGCCAACACAGATATAACCCAGACTTTCCGGAATATTTAAACGTTTGAACACAGCAACAGTCACCACTGACAGTGATAACATCAGGATGAGCTGGTTAAAAAAAGTGAAATCCATGCTTTATCTGGCCTTGTGATTGAGTCATCACTAACGAATAAAAGCTAATCTGTTCATTTTTATCAATAAATCATTATTTTTTAATCTGACTAATTTCTATCATGAAGATTATCGCAAGAGCGAATCAATAATTCAATATAACGATTTTAATTCATTAGTTGAGTTATCTGTGGGTTAGGTGATTTATTTGAATCTATTTCCTCCATGTTTTTAATATAAAAATCACTGAGACTGGTTTAAAATATGCTCTCTTGTTTAAGAAAAAGGTTGCTATGAAATAATGACTCACCAAATTACCAGTACTTCTGTTTCAACACCGGAAAAGAAAAAAATACTCAAGTTTGCGTCTGCTGCATCAGTGGCTACGGCGGGAGTATTGATTGTTTCCAAAATAATTGCTTGGTTTATGACAGGCTCCCTGAGTCTATTTGCTACAGTCATCGACTCAGGAATGGATCTGGCTGCCTCCTTTATTACGCTAGTAGCGATCCGTATAGCATTAACTCCAGCTGATGACGGGCATCCTTTCGGTCACGGAAAAGCTGAACATTTGGCTGTATTAGCTCAATCCGCGTTTATTGGCGGATCAGCTATTGCTCTTGTACTTCACGCCACGAGTAATCTGTACGATAACAAAACAGTAAGCCATGAAAATATTGGTATTATTGTTATGAGCTTCTCCATCATAGCTACCCTAATACTATTAAGTATTCAATACTATGCCATCAAGAAAACAAATTCCTCAGCTATAAAGGCGGATGCACTACATTATCGGACGGATCTGTTAGTCAATGCATCCGTTATTGTTGCTTTACTTGCATCTCATTATGGTTATCATCGTATTGATACGATCTTTGCTCTTGTTATTTCTATTTATATGTTGCTTAGCGTAAGGTCCATGGCATGGAATGCGGTACAAAATCTCATGGATCAATCGCTGCCGGCAGATAAAATCAAAGATATAGAAAAAACAGCCCTTTCTGTTGAAGGAGTCGGAAGTATTCATGAAATAAGGACACGAGTATCAGGTTCTACTACATTTATTCAGTTGCATTTGGATATTAACGGATTAATTCCGCTTTGCAAAGCACACGATATTGGTTTTTCTGCCAAGCAAAAACTACTCAAGCTGATACCTGACGCAGATATTATCGTGCATCTTGATCCTAAGTAGAAAACAGAAAAACCGGAAAGATTATTATTTCATTCCGGTTGTTGTCATGAGTAAGTATTTTTAAATACTTCAGATTTTTATTTAAGATAGCGTGTTTTTTGCTTAACTTTATCGATTAATTTTTTTCCTTTAGCTGATAAAACCAGCTTAAAATACCGGCCGTCGTTTTCATGCTGTGTTTTCTTTATTAAGCCAAGCCCTGGTCTATCATGACGTCCTTCTCCAAGGCGTTTAACACTAACAGCAATGTCGCTGGGTGTACCACAGGTTAGTTTAGCATCATTGACTAGATCTGTTATGGTTTCACCCGGATTATCAGCAACCACAAGAAGTATTTGCCACTGAATAACCGTTAACGGATATTCCTGCATGAACTGGGTAAGCTTGATAAGATTTTTTAATGTCATTTTTAAGCCTTTTAATAGGATTATTAATGTCTAATAATGGCTAGCCATACTGAATAGTTAAATGATAAAAAAAACATTTTCAATTAACTATATAACATATTTAGTATTCACTTCATAAAAATAGTAGACAGTTTTATACTGTTTTAGCAAATTTATTACATCCAACAGTGTCGTTTTAATTACAGGATATAAAAGGGTGTTACTTTATGTAACACATAAAAGGAAAATCAATTCTTATGTAATTTAACATAATATATATTATGCGAAATGTAATTTAACACATTACTCGTGATTGTTATCAGTTGCTAATACCGCATTTATTCCCATAAACATTTTCCCGACTTTTTTTGGATATTAATCAAAAACTCATCGTGCTGTTTTGTTTCTTCCGCTGAAGCAGATACTACTTTCAAAGTCGGTCGTTTTTGAGATAGGCGATGAATAACATTTTCTTTACCCTTATTTCCAGCCTGCTTTCCTGATATTTCATTCCATACCAGTGATGTCTGTCCACCGGTCATAATCAGATAAACATCCGCTAATATCTCTGCATCAAGTAATGCACCATGCAAGGTACGGGATGAATTATCGATTCCATAGCGTTTACACAGGGTATCCAAATTATTCTTTTGCCCCGGATGTTTTTTTCTAGCTAAAACTAGTGTATCAATAATAGCACAGACCGTTTCTACTGGTGCTATTTCCTTATCGAACATTCTCAGTTCATGGTTTATAAAACCCACATCAAAAGGAGCGTTATGAATGATCAAGTCTGCACCGGACACAAAATTCATAAACTCATCAGCAACATCCAGAAACAGCGGCTTATCGGCCAAGTAGTCATTAGTAATACCGTGAATTTTAACAGCTTCTTCCTCAACCGCACGCTGTGGATTAATATAAACATGATAATGATTTCCGGTCAGTTTGCGGTCAATCATTTCAACACATCCAATCTCAATAATTCGATGGCCTTTTCGAGGATCAATCCCAGTAGTTTCAGTATCCAGTACAATTTGTCGCATATTGTCCAGCCTTTTAATTCTGTTTTTTTGTCTTCATCTCATCAGCCCCTTTGCATGCCAAACTATCCGCCATCTCGTTTTCACTATGGCCCGCATGCCCTTTAACCCAGCACCATTCAATCGTATGCTGGTAACTCAGTTCATCCAGTTTTTGCCAAAGATCCTGATTCTTAATGCTGTGGCCGCCTGATGATTTCCAGTTTCTTTTTTTCCAGCCGGTAATCCATTCTGTAATACCCCGTTTTACATACTGTGAATCAGTGAATAATTTTACCTGACAAGGTCTTTTGAGTACGGATAATCCATTGATGGCTGCCGTTAACTCCATACGATTATTGGTTGTATGAGCTTCACCACCATATAGCGTTTTTTCATGATGACCATAACGCATAAAAACTCCCCAGCCACCTGGCCCGGGATTTCCCTTACAGGCACCATCTGTATAAAGCTCAACTACTTTCATAAGACTTATATCCTTATGCTCTATCCTGTAGTCGGACCAATAACTGTGGGTCTCTTAAAGCGCTTTCTGATAGGTCTCCAACAGGATTTAAGCGGAATCATACCGGATTCTTCTCTGGAAGCAATAATGATATAAAAAGCACCTACAGGTAAACGGCTAAAGTCGTACCTAAAATATCCGGACAAGCCATGCTGACTCTTTTTTTTGAAAATTTTCTTGAAAAACATATCCTGAAATGGAAAACCATGAGCGCCATAACAGATATTCTCAATACGATAACCTAATAAGGTCAACCAGTCTGTTAAGCGCCGGGCAGAAATGGCGGGGATTCGATCCCACAACCGATATTGCTTAACCAGCATATATTGCAAACAATAATAAAGACTCCATGGATTAACGCCGATAATAACCAGTTTCCCTTCAGGGCTCACCGTTCGGGTAGCCTCTCTTAACAAGAAATGAGGGCGAGTTACCAACTCAAGGGTATGATGAAGAACCACAAGATCCAGACTCTGGCTCTCTACCGGCCAGCAACAAAGGTCGCAAACCATCTGGTTTACTGCACTATGGTTTATGGTATAGGGAGAAACAAAGAAAGGATAATGAATCAGTGATTTCTCTAAAAGTGCACTACCGGAACCTCCCGTACAAACCCCACTAAAAATGCCAAAAATAGACTCCAGAACAGGGTTTAAACACTCTATTTCGGTATTTAACCATACCTGCCCTATTCTGGACGTTAGCCAGTTGTCAAAATTTTCAAATCGCTGTCTGCTATTAACCTTTTGTTGGTTATATCCTGCCATGAAATATTCCCGTGTCCTGCGGTTTTTTCTGTCAGAAAAAACGTCTCTGCTCCGAGTTAGTATTAGACAATTACTCGATAGAAGAGTTGCATTTATCGTCAGGTCAGTTACTGTTCAGGTACACTAGTGCATCTTAGAAAGCTAGTTTATCATGATTTTGCTTATTTTATTTCAAACAGAGATAATTTGATGGGCAAGCATAAAACTGGCATGATTAAACTTGTTTTTCATCGCTTTATCAAACAACCAACCAACCGTCCTATAAATGATCCAGATCATTCCCATATCCGCATTAACAGACAACTACATCTGGCTCTTCAAGTCTGAAAATACTACGGCATGCCATATTGTTGATCCTGGAGATGCCTCAGTGGTGCTTGAATTTTTATCAAATCAGAAATTGTCTCTGGAGAGCATTCTGATTACTCACCATCATGGTGACCATACCGGTGGTGTCAGGCAGCTATGCGAACGATATAAAGGCATTAGAGTATATGGCCCAAATGGAGCCTGTGAACAGGTTACACATGTTGTCAATGCTAACGAGACTATATCTTGTGGTCATCTAAATTTCAGGGTCATCAAAACACCGGGTCACACACTGGATCATATTGCCTACTTCGCTGATATAAATGCAGATAAAGGCACTCTTTCTTATCCCATATTATTTTGTGGCGATACCCTGTTTGCTGGTGGTTGTGGACGCCTTTTTGAAGGGACTGCCGCACAGATGCACCAATCTTTAAGAAAAATTTCATCTCTGCCAGCGACAACAAAGATATATTGCGCCCATGAATATACCTGCGCTAATTTAAAATTTGCCTTAGCAGTAGAACCTAATAACAAAAGTACCAAGAACCGGCTACAAGCATCCATTACCAAGAGAAACAACCATAAGCCAACAATACCTTCTTTATTATCAGAAGAATTAGATACCAATCCATTTCTTCGTGTCAGTAAACCAAGCGTTATTCACGCAGCTAACAAAAAACTACCCAGCACCTGTACCACCGAAACCGATGAGCAGGTTTTCAGTATCATCCGGCAATGGAAAGATCATTTCACTAATGTATAAAACATTGAATCTTATGTCTTCGACAGGAAATTACCCATTGCAGGAATCCTCTGTCAGGCAATCTTCTTTTATTAGCAGGATCTCTTTATTCAGCACTTTGCTGATCTGCCTTTTAGTTTCCGGCTGTCAGGTTTCTATGGAAACAGAACAAAAAACCGCTCCAGTACCCTCTGTTATAGGCAAACAGAGACCTTCTAACTTGCCTAAAACTGCAACAGAGAAAAAACAGATATCCTTATGGGGTGAAATCCGTTCAGGGATGGCATTAAATCTGGAAAGAAAAAGTGGCCGCATCGACAAATACCTAGACTGGTATCAAAAATACCCTCTGTATTTTGATCATATTATAAAACGGGCGGAACCTTATCTGTATTTTATTGTTCAGGAAGTACAATCCCGTAATATGCCTCTGGAGCTTGCCCTGATGCCAGTGGTAGAAAGCGCTTTCGATCCTTTTGCTTTTTCCCCGGCCGGCGCTGCCGGTTTATGGCAAATTATGCCAAAAACCGGAGAATACATGGGGCTCACACAAAACTGGTGGTACGACGGTAGGCGGGATATTGTACTCTCTACTCAGGCTGCCCTGGATTACATGGTAAAAATGTATTCACGTTTTGGTGATTGGGAACTGGCACTAGCAGCCTATAACTCCGGACCCGGAAGGGTTAGTCGGGCAATACGGAAACACAAAGGCAAACCCAATTTTTGGGCGCTTGATTTACCGGCAGAAACGACAGACTATGTGCCTAAATTAATAGCACTTTCTAAAATTATTCAATTCCCTAAAAAATACGGAATATCCCTAAAGCCTGTTGATAACAAACCGTATTTTTCTACTGTGGCAACAGGTGGGCAGCTGGATATTGCCACAGCCGAAGAGCTTTCAGGCATCACATCTGAAGAGTTATATCGCCTTAATCCTGGGTTAAATCAATGGCTGACACCACCTGACGGGCCTCATCGCCTCTTAATACCCATAGAGAAAACGAACCATTTTTCATCAAAACTAACGGCTTACCCGAAAGAAAAACGTGTAAAATGGCAACGTTATATAGTCAAGTCAGGCGACAACCTTGGGAAACTGGCTCAGGAGTTCGGCACAGATATTGAAATAATACGTTCCTTCAACAAACTGACTTCCGATATTATCCGAATAGACCAGCCGCTTATGATCGTTATGCCTCCGGATTCATCCGTGAGTATGACCAGTATAACGACAAACCAAGGCAAAAAAAGACCGCCTGTGTTACAGGAAGTCACTCACACCATTAAAAGCGGGGAAAGCCTCTGGCTCATCGCTCAGGAATACGATACTGCAGTCAAAGATCTTACCCGATGGAATCGATTGTCTGCTAATGATGTACTGCACCCTGGAGAGACCCTCTCGGTCTGGATCAGTAGTGGTGAGGATAATCGCCGAGATGACATTATACGAAAAGTACAATACACCGTGAGAGACGGAGATTCTCTTACTGTTATTGCCGATAAATTTAATATACACGTGCATGACATCAAGGAATGGAATACCGATGCCCGAAAAGACAGGTATATTCACCCCGGGCAAAATCTGGTTCTTTATGTCAAGGTGAGAGATAACACCTGATTTGAGATATACTGTTTTAATTCTTACTTTAACAGGTTTACCTGTTTCCCATGCAGGTAAACCGAATGCAATAAGCCTATTTCTATTGATTAAATATCTCTTTTTTTATAGCGCTTCGTCATCAAATAGTCGAATATCGGTTAATTCAGCTACTTCATCAATGTAACGACGTACCACAGGTGGCATAACAAGGCCTTTAATGACGGTACAATTTCTTAAGGCAGGAAACAAATGTATATCGTCATAAGATAACCGGTTCCCACGAAGTGACGGCAATAACAGCCACTTTTCCAGTTCAGTGAATTTCCGGTTAATTCGTTCTATAGTTTCGCTAGATTGATGGAACGCCTCATCAAATGACATGCCGATCATGGTGGATTTATTTTTTGTAAACCAGTTAATCGCTTGCTGGTACTGAAATTCCGGAAGGTCTATTTTCATCCATCGTGGAAATAACAATAAATGCGTCCAGTGACGTACCTGATCCAGCCACTCAGCAACACGCTCAGCATTTACTTCAGCTGTCAGCACAGGGTTATTGTCCAGCTGATCCAGATAATGAACAATATCCATACTTTCCGCCATGTAGCTGCCATCATCTTTTTGTAAAATCGGAACAACATTAGCGCCTACTTTCTCTGTACGGGCAGTAACATCATGATTTTGAAGATAGACAAAATCCAGGGACAGTTTTTTCAGCCCTTTCATCATCATGGCTTTAATACAGTAAGGACAGTGCTCAAACACAAATAACTTCATCATGATTTCCCCTGCCTAAAGATGAGAACATCTGTTTGGAAAATATCTTATATTTAATCTATATATCATAGAAGGAAATACAATGTTTCCAACTGTTCAGGAAAGCCTAGAAGTATTAGATGTTCCAATCAAGGCATCTTTTTTTTTACTTGTTTTAAACCTTATTGACAGAGCACAAGAGTTTTTATGACTGATACGATAATAAAACAATCAACCTATGTATTCTGTTAATGAATTTCAGCGTATTTATCAGAAGATATTACCCTATATCCGTATAACGCCATTATTAGAAAGCCAACATCTGAGCCGGCATATTCAGGGGCATGTTCTGGTTAAGGCAGAATCTTTACAGATTACAGGAGCTTTTAAACTCCGGGGAGCACTCCATCGCCTGATGTCATTACCTTCTTCCGTTAAAACAAAAGGCATTATAGCCTATTCCAGCGGAAATTTTGCCGCAGGTCTTGCTGCAGCCGGACAAATAACCAACATTCCCGTTACTATTGTAATGCCTGCCGATGCGCCTAAGGTCAAGCTCAGTAATGCGCGTTATTACGGAGCAAAAGTCATTGAATGCAAAAGCTCTTTCCCCTCTAGAGAAGAAGCTGCTTGTAACATGGCTCGGGCATTGAGTAAACAATCCGGAGGCCAACTACTCCACCCTTTTGATGATATTGAATTATCGAAAGGTCAGGCTACTGTAGGACTGGAAATTTGCCAGCAGATCGAGCAACAAAAGAGGGCTATGACAGACTGGCTGTTATGCCCGTTTGGCGGAGGCAGCCTTGCAACAGGTTGCGCTATGGTGGTTAGTGCATTATCTGTTCCTGTGCGCGTATGTTCTATTGAACCCGAAAGCTATAACGGCATGGAACTATCCATTAACGCCAAAAAAATCCAGCGAGCCCAAGGAAATATGGCCACATCTTGTGACGCTCTGATGGCCAGAAGCCCCGGATCAAGTCTGTTTCCAGTGGCTATGTCTACAGGAATAAAGGGCATCAGCGTTTCTGAACGTTACATAGCTACAGCAATCACTCTGGCTTTTGATGAGCTCAAACTGATCCTTGAACCCAGTGGAGCCATAGGAATTGCCGCTTTATTACAGTATCCAGAGCTATTTAAGGAACAATCCGTCACCCTTATAGCTTCTGGAGGTAATGTAGACCAGAACACTTATCAGCAATGCCTGGCTATGCCTGTCCCGTAAACTGCTCCATAAAATGAGTAACAGGTAATGCCTCTAACCTTTTTTGGTCGTCAAATAATCGAATCAGCTGCTGACTGTAACTATCAGTGAACCGGGACTTCAGGTTATTCCTGAATTTTTCTTTCAAAAGAGGTATGCCTTCCTTTCGCCGACGACGATGTCCTAACGGATATTCTACCGTAACTTTAGAGGTAGACGAGCCATCCATAAAGAAAACCTGTAAAGCGTTAGGTATGGAACGTTTCTGTGGATCCAGATAATCCTTACTAAACGTCAGGCTTTCTTCTATCACCATTTTGTTTCGCAAATTCTCTATTTCAGGATGATCCTGATGAAACGATGTCTCATAACGGTCCGCTGTCAGATTACCCCATAGCAGCACAACAGCTACCATATATTGCAAGCAATGATCCCGATCAGCCGGATTATCAAGAGGCCCTTCCTTGGCAATAATTCGTATGGCCGATTCATGAGTAGTAATGACAATACGATCAATCTGATCTGTTTTTCCTTTTATTTCTCCATGTAATGTCACTGCTGCTTCACACGCTGTTTGTCCATGAAATTCTGCCGGAAAAGAGATCTTGAAAAGAATGTTTTCCATGACATAAGAGCTGTATTCCCTTTGAAAGCTAAATTCTATTTGCTGTTCTGTCCGAGTGCCCTTTGTTTTTTTCCCCTGAGTAGATAGTTTTTCTTCCGGGCAGGGATTTGTTTTGGAAAAAGAAACATCATAAAACCCCCATTGTGGAGCCGACAATACACCGGGAATACCAATCTCTCCCCTCATGGCAATCATAGCCAACTGGACGGCCCTAGCAGTTGCGTCTCCCGCTGCCCAGCTTTTTCTTGATCCGGTATTAGGCGCATGACGATAAGTCCTCAGACTCTGGCCATCGACCCATGCATGGGAAAGAGCTGATAGCATCTGATCACGGTTTGCGCCCAATAACCTTGCCACAACTGCCGTAGAAGCTACCTTAACAAGGACAACGTGATCCAGCCCTACCCGGTTAAACGCATTTTCAAGCGCCAGACATCCCTGAATTTCATGTGCCATTACCATGCAACGTAAAACCGTTTTCATCGTTAAAGGTTCCTGCCCCTTATTAACCCGTTGCTGTGATAAATAATCCGCCACTGCTAGAATCCCGCCCAAATTATCAGAGGGATGCCCCCATTCGGCAGCCAGCCAGGTATCATTAAAATCCAGCCATCGAATCATACAACCGATATCCCATGCGGCTTTGACCGGATCCAGCCTGAAATCAGTGCCTGGTACCCGGGAACCACAGGGAACCAGGGTATCAGGAACAACTGGACCAAGGTGCCGGGTGCATTCGGGCACCTGTAATGCCAATAATCCGCACCCCAGTGTATCCATCAGGCAATAGCGAGCAGTTTCCATGGCCTCAGGAGAAAATAAACGCTCCTTTAGCACATAGTCTGCGATATCCTGTAGTTCCCAGTCATACTCGGGTCGTTTATTATTTTTTACAGTAAAAGACATAGTTTTATTAGTGATTTAATCAGTGATCACTGCCCTAC
>NSIT01000104.1_pt1 | contig 12380 bp, 10 predicted proteins | sample 1450681 | NCBI WGS metagenome assembly NSIT01 (sample SAMN07455404, study PRJNA386592) | invertebrate metagenome | isolation source: Endozoicomonas-like sequences binned from scallop gill tissue | host: Pecten maximus | place: United Kingdom: Lyme Bay MPA | collected 2013-06-01
GAATAGGACTACTCCATAGCATAAGCATGAATTCTAAAGCAGGAAGCGGTGCTTTGCCGATAAGTAAAGCTAGAGAAAGGTCGAGCCATGCGTGGCTATCTCCTTTTTTAATATGTTGAATGCTTAAATTTATAAGTTCTTCTGTTTGAAAATGTAGCATATGCTCTTGTCTTTCTGATGCTTGTAACAGTTGTTGCCAGTGATATTTTTCATGGATTGTAAGATTCTGGCCACTAGTATTCCATAATTCAGTACCAGTATTATAATCCTGTTTTTGGTGAGAGAAACGTTGCATTGAAGGAATATTTCTATTGGGCAGTTTATTGGAGAGAGCTATTTCTTTTGAAAACACGCTCCAGTGTTTTTTGCCCAAAGATTGTAATTCTTGCTCACTGGTTTCTTCCTTTTCCCATTTTACTTTTGGTCTGGTGTCGCAACAATTCCCTTCAATAGAGAAGTAAGTAGTTCTAGATCCGGAATAACACAAAGCAGCAAAAAAACAGGCAATCAATAAAATAATCAAAAAACGAGTAATATAATAATCTTTTGTTGCCATCATACGGCATTCCATTACATGCTTTATAATTAAATTATACTAAATTAGATCAAGTTTTTGACAGAAATTGTAAGAATAAAATGAAATGAAATATGCTACAGAAGTAGCTGATAGTATGTTTGGCATAGATCTGTTTTTAGAAAGAAAGAAGACCTTTCCTATGAGTTAAGAAAAGGCCCTGTTGATAGCGGTTTTAGTTGATAACCAGTAAGGCTGTTGTTGCAATACTTAGTACTAAGGCCCCACCGTAAAAAGAGGTTTTAGCACCAGCGCCAGGATGCAGTCCGAAATCATGCAGGCTGTGATACAGACGATGAATGCAATGCCAGTAGGTGGGAACCAGTGCTATCATCAACAGTATTTTGCCTATCCAGTTATTCAGGAAAAAACCGGACATGCGTTCGTAAGACAGCGCAGAGGAATCAATGAATCCCAGTGGCACGCCTAGCCCGATAATCAGGATAACAGCTGGGAAAAACAGTGCGGCAGTTACACCACCGGCACCGAACAATCCCCAGAATACAGGTTCAAGATGTCGTTGGTTGCTCATGCTCCGACTCCCCAGTAAGTAGCGGCAATGATGATCACAGATACAACGATCAGTGCTGCAAAGTGAACGGTGCTGATGGTTTTATCCGGCACTCTGGTTCGTACCTGTTGCGGCATGACCCGAGGTGTCATGGAAAAGAATGTGATGGCGTGATAGACCGTCAGCCCAAAAGCGATTACAGAAAACAAAATCATCAGTGGGTTATGCTGAAAATGTAGCCACCCTTGCCATGCTTCAGCACCGGATGCCAGCTGAATTAATCCGATAAGCAGATTAATGGCATAGGCACCGGTAAATACACACATGGATTCCCGGATCATGTAACGCTTGTAATAAGGGTTATTCATGAACCAGGTTCGTTTCATTGGGCGGACGTAAGGATGACGGCTCATTATTTTGCTCCTTTACGTGGCATCAGGAAAGATACAGCCCAGTCCTGGGCTCCCTGAAGTTTGTTCTGGTTGATGGCTGCAGCTGGGTCTACGTGTTTAGGACATACCTCAGAACAATAGCCGACAAAGGTACAGGACCAGACGCCATTTTTTCCCTGAATAACCTCTGTACGCTGTTCATAGCCATTATCGCGAGAGTCCAGATTGTAACGGTGGCCAAGAGCAATAACAGCAGGTCCGGCAAACATCGGGTTCAGCCCCATCTGTGGGCAGGCGGAGTAGCACAACATACAGTTGATGCACATGGAGAACTGCTTATACAGGCTATTTTGTGCCGGAGTCTGGTTGTAAGGACCTTCTGATACCGGTTTTTCCATGGCATCAATGATATAAGGCTTCACTGATTCCAGTTTCCTGATGAAGTCTTCACTGTCAATGATGAGATCTTTCTCAATGGGGAAGTTAGCCAGAGGCTCCACTTTAATAGTGGCATTTGCCGGGAAGTCCCTCAGAAAAGTTTCACAGGCCAGTCGGGGCGTGCCATTGATCACCATGCCACAGCTTCCGCACACGGCCATTCGGCATGACCAGCGATAAGATACCGTAGAATCCTGTTCGTCTTTGATGTGCTCCAGGACATCCAGCATGGACCACTCATCTATATGAGGCACCGTGAAATGGTCAAAATGCGGCTTGTCACCGGTTTCCGGATTGTAGCGCAGCACTTCAATAGTAATAGTTTTATCGGTCATAAAATCAACTCCTATTTCTGTGCTGCTTTTTCAGCAGCAGCACCGTACACACGCTCCTGAGGTTTGGAGCGAGTAATATTAACAGGCTCATATTCCAGCCGAGGTGCTTTTTCACCATTGTAGTAGGCAATGGTATGATTCAGAAAATGCTCATCGTCCCGTTTGTTGAATTCATCAATACGCTGATGGGCACCACGGGATTCCTTGCGTTCGTAACCACCTACAGCCATGCACTGTGCTACTGCCAGGGAACTTTGCAATTCGAAGGCTTGTAACAGTTCAGTGTTGAACGGTTTGGTCTGGTCTTTAATCTTGATGCGGGTTATCCGGTCACGTAACTCGGCGATTTTGTTGACGCCTTCCAGCATTCCTTCTCCAGTACGGTAGATGCCAAAACTTTTCTCCATACTTTTCACCATCTCTTGGCGAATATGGGACGTTTTTTCATCTCCGTCCATATGACGCATTTGTTCGATACGGTCAAGGTGGCTTTTGGCTTGTTCCAGCAGTTTTTTCTCATCGGACAGTGTTGCCTGTGGAGCGAAATCAGCGGCAGAATCACCGGCCACTTTACCGAAAACAACAATCTCAACCAATGAGTTGGAACCCAAACGGTTGGCACCATGAATGCCCACGCTGGAACATTCACCGGCAGTAAATAATCCGGGAATATCACTGACACACTTTTTATTAGCTCTTACGCCACCCATGGTGTAGTGCACAGCAGGACGTACAGGAACGGGCTGGTAGACAGGATCAGCATTGACATAGTTTTTAGCCAGTGAGCAGATCAAAGGAAGGCGTTCGTGCAGGAATTTTTCTCCCAGATGGCGCATATCCAGATGAACGACATCGCCCAGAGGGGTATCAATAGTGCGACCTTTCTGTGATTCATGCCAGAATGCTTGTGACAGTTTGTCTCTGGGGCCCAGTTCCATGTATTTGTTCTTAGGCTGTCCTACCGGTGTTTCCGGTCCCAGACCGTAATCCTGAAGATAACGATAGCCATCTTTATTCATCATGATACCGCCTTCACCGCGACACCCTTCGGTAATCAGGATACCAGAACCTGGCAGACAGGTTGGGTGATACTGGACAAATTCCATATCCCTAAGGGGAGCTCCAGCACGCAATGCCATGCCATGGCCATCACCGGTCACAATGGCTCCGTTGGTGTTGAAACGGAAGACACGACCGGCACCACCAGAAGCCAGTACAACAGAAGGAGCCAGAAAAACAGTAGGCTCACCGGTTTTAACTTCAATGGCTACGACGCCCTGGCAGCGACCGTCTTCTACGATGAAGTCGGTAGCAAAGTATTCATCGTACCGTTCAATATTCGGGTATTTTATGGATGTCTGAAACAGCGTGTGCAGCATATGGAAGCCGGATTTATCGGCAGCAAACCATGTGCGGTTGATTTTCATTCCACCAAAAGAACGAACGTTGACCGTTCCATCTTCTCTACGGCTCCACGGGCAGCCCCAGTGTTCGAGCTGGGTAAGTTCTACCGGACAATGCTGAACAAAATAGTCCACGGCGTCCTGGTCGCATAACCAGTCGCCTCCGGCTACAGTATCATTGAAGTGATCTTCAAGGGAATCAATATCCTGATACACACCCGCAGCACCACCTTCTGCAGCCACTGTGTGACTTCTCATGGGGTAGACTTTGGAGATGAGGGCTACTTTCAGAGAAGGATTCTTCTCAACGACAGCAATGGCGGCCCTTAGACCGGTTCCACCTGCTCCTACAACGGCTACATCGGCATGAATGACTCGCATTGTGCCAACCTCTTTATACGATAAATTTGTAATCCAGGTTAGGAGAGCAACCTGGTAAGGGAGAATTTTAAGGAGGTGATTATAAATAAAGATGGTGTCTTATATCTAGCCAAAGAAGAAAAAATAGTCATAAAAAATGCAGGGCTTTATAACGAACAAGTGTTTGAATGTTGATCAGTGTTGGAAATCATAGTGATCAGTGTTGGAAATCATAGATTGCTCCAATATTTAGCAAGGCGGTGAGCTCATCGAGAGCAGTACGTGACTCATTCAATAAATTCGGATCAGCCAGATCTTCTGGAAGTAAACGGTCACGGTAGTATTGATGTATCCATTTTTCTAATGGGCCAAATACATTGCTTGATAACAGGTAACCCGGGTGGACAGCATCAAGTTCTTTTTGGGTCAAGGGCATTCTCAGACGGAGACAAGCCGGTCCTCCACCGTTTTTCATACTTTCATCCAGGTCAACAGAATGGATGGATGTTATGGGATTATCAGCGAGAGTGAGTTCATTAAGGCAGTTCCATGCCTGGGAATTAGTACGACACTGCTCTGATACAATTAATGCCATTTTATCCGGACAGTCGGGTAAGCTGATCAGCTGGCTATTAAACAGATAAGTTTTGATGGCCTGCTTCAGAGGCAATTGCTTGTTTGATACTTCAATAATCTGCAGTTTTTCAGAATCACAAGCAGCATTAAGTTGTCGATAGACTATTGTCTGTTCTGCAAAGGCTTTTTCATGGCACAATAGGAGATTCTGGTTGTTGGTAGCAATGACGTCGTTATGAAAGGTACCCATGGCAACGGCTTCTGGGTGTTGTTCAGCAAAGACAATGCTTTCAGGTAATAAACCCTGTAATCGTGCAATGGCTCGGGAAGCCGATTGGGTTTGCCGAGGATAAATCATTGGCAGAGGTTGTGCATTATGAACAAACAGATGAATGCCTTGTTTTTTCTTTGGAATAATAAAGCGGCAGTGGTTTGCAGATCCTTCATCGCTCCACAAAGGGTGGGCCGGCAGGGGAGCATGATGGATAAAATATTTTTTATCCGAAAAAATTTGATGTAGGAGATGCGCTGAAAAGGGGAGCTCCAGAGACCGATGAAATTGATGAATCAGGTTGGCGGGAGTGATATGTACTTTATTATCAAGGGTATCCGATGAGGGCGATACCGTGGCAATATTAGCTGCCCACATAGCAGAAGATGAACTGTAGGCACTAAGAAGTTCCGGTTGCCATTTGATAACTTTAGCGAGAATTTGGTAATCGTTGCCAGTAAAACCCAGTTGGCGCAATGAAGGAATATAGGGTCTGGGGTGGGGGGGTAATATCCCTTGCGTAAGACCTAAACGACAAAGCACTTTCATTTTTTCAAGGCTTTGAAGTGCGGCTTTTTTAGGGTTTGATGGTAAGGCTTGGTGGTTTGAAGAAGCAGGGTTGTCAGAAGACAGTCCGCCATAATGGTGCGTAGGACCAGGCAACCCATCAAAGTTCACTTCCGTTGTGATCATGTTTACTGTTCCTGATGATTAACAGGCTGAATTCTGTTAAAACACATTATACGTTTTGTGTCGCTAGAGGATTAATCCCGGTGCCAGATTATCAGGAAGTTCCGGTTTTTCAGATTCCATACTGGCTACAGGGTAAGCGCAATAATCGGCTGCATAGTAGGCTCCGGGCCGATGGTTTCCGCTGTCGCCTATACCCCCGAAAGGAAGGTTGCTGCTGGCTCCGGTAAGCGGTTTATTCCAGTTGACAATGCCGGCTCGGATATGACGTGAGAACAGTTCGTATTGTGATCTGTCTTCGCTGAAAAGCCCTGCAGATAAGCCAAAGCGTGTTTGGTTAGCCTGTTTAATTGCTGTTTTGAAGTCTCTGTAGCGGATAACTTGTAATAGAGGGCCAAAGTATTCTTCATCAGGTAACTGGTTTTGATTCATCAAGGATGATACATCAATGATTCCCGGCGAAATAAAGCCTGTGCCTGGTGTGCCCGGAGTAGCCATAAGAAGAGATGAACCGCCCTTTTTAATCAGTTTGTCCTGAGCCTGTAGAATGTGTTGGACCGCAGGTTCAGAAATCATGGGCCCTATAAATGGGGCCGGATCGGCATTCCATTGTCCTATGACTGTTTTTCTGGCCGCATCAGTAAGTTGGGTGATCATCTGATTACCCTGATCCGTATCAGGAATAAACAGACGTCGGGCGCAGGTACAACGCTGACCGGTACTGATCAGGAAAGAATGAATAATGTCGTGTATCACGGCGCGGATATTTTTCGTTTTCCCTATAATCAGAGGATTATTGCCTCCCATTTCCAGAGCCAGTATTTTTTGGGACTGTCCACCAAACTGCTGGTGGAGAAGTTTCCCTGTGGCTGAACTGCCGGTAAAAAACAGACCATCAATATTCGGGTGACTAGCCAGAGCAATAGCTGTATCTCGTTCTCCCTGCAACAGATTTATCACGCCTTCAGGTAAACCTGCTTGTTCCCAAAGTTGTACAGTGAGTTCAGCGACGGCTGGCGTCAATTCGCTGGGTTTGAAAACGACGGTATTTCCCGCAAGTAATGCTGGAATAATATGACCGTTAGGCAGGTGGCCGGGAAAATTATAAGGACCGAAAACAGCAACGACACCATGGGGCTTGTGGCGTAAGACGGCTGAGCCCAGAGGCAGGTCAGACTGGTGATGCCCCGTCCGTTGATGATAGGCGTCAAGGGAAACAGTTGCTTTTCCTATCATGGCATTGACTTCTGTTTGTGTTTCCCATAACGGCTTTCCGGTTTCCCGGCTAATGGTTTCAGCCATGTTTTTCTGGTGGCTCTTCTGAGCAAGCAAATGGGTGAATGCCAGAATGGTAGCATGACGTTCTGCAGGTGATAGGACAGACCACTTTGGAAAAGCGGTGCGTGCGCTTTTAACTGCATTATTAACCTGCCGGAAACTAGCGCCATTGCCATGCCATAATGGTTGACCTGTGGACGGATCAAGGGATGTCATGGAAGAGCCTTGCCCTGTTAACCATTGACCGTTAATAAAAAGAGATTTTCCCATGATTTTCCCCGATATATTATTGGTTGTGATAATCCGAATATGACCAGTTCTATGTCCTTTTTCGGGTTAAATTGTCGGTGTTGATTGATGGTTTAGCATTCCTTTTCTGCAGTAGAAACATGCATTGCAGGGTTATCCGGTTTTTTCGGTGTCGTATGCTTTTGCCGGGTTGGTTCGGCATTGATGATTTCCCATTGTTTTAATGGAGATAGCGTCAGTGTTTCGCCGGTTGTTACCTGAAGAGCCTTGGCTTGAGAAGAATTAATAGTAATAGCATCATGGGATGCAAGAGAAATACTGCCGGAAATGCATCGGAAATTGTCCCGTTGCCCGTTAGCCAAAAGCCACGGTGTCAGGTCAGAGTGTTGTTTATCGTCAACATGAACGGTCATTTGTTGGCTCTCTTTTACTGTCCGGATTGCCTTCAGTTTGGCATCCAGTAAAGGACCTGCATCGAAAATATTAATATAGTGATTGTACTCAAAGCCTTCGCTTTCCAGCATTTTCCGGGCTGGAACAGTATTGTCGTGAGTTTGCCCAATGATAGTGCGGGCTGCTTTTGGTAACAGATTGGTATAAATGGGGTGTCGGGGCATCAGGTCTGTGATGAAATGTGGGCTGCTTCCTACATGCTCATCAGCGTCATTGAAATCCATGTGAAAAAAATGGCGGCCGAGGCCATTCCAGAAGGGGGACTCTCCGTTTAGGTCACTGTATCCTCTTAATTCTGCAAATATGTTGTCAGAAAAGCGTTGAGTATGAGCCGCCATAAACAGGAACCGGGATTTGGATAACAGGTGTCCATGATAGGAGCGTCGCATAGCAGGCATCAAAAAGAGAGTGCATAACTCACTATGGCCTGTATGGTCACTGCACAGACTCAATGTCTCTATATCGCTGTAAATTCCCAGTTCTGTGGAAGAATGAACCTGTTTTTCAATCCGGTAGTTATACCATGGGTTGGATAAACCAACTGCTGACTCAATACCGCAAATACCGACGACCTGTCCTGACTGGCTGTGTTCCATCACAAAAAGGTATAACGCTTCGTCAGCGGGTGTATCACTGGAGAAAGCAGCAATAGTACGTTCGATTTTTGTTTTAATGGTCTTTTTATCAGGATGCAGTGATGTGAAACCAATACCGGTATGATGGGACAACTGCCATAACGCATCATAGTCGTTAACGGTAACGGGTCTTATAATCATTTAGTCCCCCTGAAAACATGCTTATTATTTTTTTACAGACCGTTTTATATCCATGGCGGGTCTGTTCGATAGAACCTTTTCAATAAGGTTTTCTGCTTATCTTTTAGTTGTCGTATTTATGTGTCGCGTCCGTACTACTGAAAATGCTATTAGCCGATGCTGTTATAAATCCCTGATACAGTTTGCCGTCAGGTAATGGATAGCGCCGGGCAAACTCATAGAAGCACCCCGGGACTTCTTGTTTTTTATCCATAAATGAAGCGATGACAGGTTTTGCAATAGTGGATGACTGTTCAAGGCGGACTTCCGGCGTGCCTTTGATCAGTCCACCGTTATCATTCAAGGAAAAACTTTTTTTTAACAGAAGCTGATTAACTGCAGTCAGAGTTGAATGAGAAATAAGATGGTTAACAGCGACAGTAAAATGATTGGGTATAAAGCCAATGGCTGAAACCCATGCGGCGTAATCACTTTCCCTGAGTAGCTGTTTATAGTCGCCAGAATGGATTTTCCATGGGCTGCCGGAATAGCAAAAACATGGATTGGATACGGTCTGTGGATCAATCTGGCTGGTCAGTGAATGAATAATGTCTTGTGCTTTGTCTGAAAGCTTTTCTGATTCCAGTTCACTGATGAATATTTTCGGTAAAAGTGGGTCAGTATGTTCGTAATGCCGTGCATAAAGTTTCCGCTCCTCAAAGCGGTATTCACCGCAAGCCTGATAGCCAAGGCTCATGAAGGGCTGCATAATCCGGTCAATGGTTATGGCTGAATGATTAAATGTCCTGAGTGCAATATGATCATTAATAACCCGGTTGTTCAGGCTTCTGAAAAGCTGATTTATTGCCAGCGCATCAGGGCAGTAACGTATAAATTCAGACCATATTTTATTGAAATAAAGACGTACATGATCTGACGTATCCTTGTTGCTCATGAGCGGAGCGTCCTCCCGTATGTCGCTGATGACTCTGGACTGCTGATTTTGGAGGAAATAGGTCGGTACTATGTTTGTGCACTGATACCCATCACCTTTTATATTTGTCGTCTTTGGATTTGCTGTTTTACAGTTACCTTTACTCACTCATCATTTAACACGTTCCAACCCCGTCATAATGATGCTTTTCTACGGCATTGTGACAGCTTCAAGCCTTTCCGATAGGTTTGTTCCGGTTAAAGGCGTTTTCACTGTTTTGATCCAGCGCTGTGCCTGAGTTTTAACAGGAAAGATCCTGAAAATAACAGGGAATCTCAGTTTTTTACATCATTTTTAATGAGAGAAACCTGTTTATGCCTGTCAGATGTTAGCGGGGTAAAAAGGGTTATGCTGTTATATTTTGTAACCCTGCTTCCGGTGACAGGAGCATGATAAAGTACATCGTCGTCTTAAGCTGTCTCAATGCTGTTTGTTTTTATGACTACTTATTTTCATCATATATTTCAGCTACAGCTTGCTCAAGGTATTTCATTCCGGTTTTAATGTCTTTGTCCGGAATAATCAAGGGTGGTGTCATGCGGATAATATTAGGGCCTGCAATTAACAGCATCACCCCATGGCGGATACCCGCAGAGAGAAACTCTTTTGCTCGTCCGTGCCAGGGCGGGTTTAATTCTGCACCAATTAATAGACCCTTGCCGCGGATTTCTTTGAACAGTGAGTATTTTTCATTAATACGTTCCAGTTTTTTTCGAAACAATGTGTGCTTACGGGTGACATTGGCGAGTAAGTCCTCCCTGTTGATGATATTCAGTGTTTCCAATGCGACTGAACAGGCCAGAGGATTACCACCATAAGTGCTACCATGAGTGCCGAGCCCCAAACTGCGGGCGACTTTATCGGTGGCTAACATGGCAGCAATGGGAAATCCTGCTCCCAGTGCTTTGGCACTGGTCATAATGTCCGGAACAACCTCTGTATCCATATAGGCAAACAGATGGCCTGTGCGTCCCATGCCTGTCTGGATCTCATCAAAGACCAGGAGGGCATTATATTGATCGCACAATTTCCTGACGGCCTTAAGGAAGTCATCGTCTGCGGGAAAAATACCGCCTTCTCCCTGAATGGGTTCCATGACAACTGCGCAGGTTTTATCAGAGATGGCCGCTTCAAGGGCGCTGATGTCATTAAAGGGTACGTGGGTAATTCCCTTTGGAGTGGGAGCAAAGCCTTCACGGTATTTTTTCTGTCCGCCCACACTAACGGTAAAAAGGCTTCTGCCATGGAAGGCACTGGTAAAACCGATAATTTCATGTTTTTCCGGACCCGTGTTGTCGTAGGCATATTTTCGAGCCAGCTTAAAGGCCGCTTCATTAGCTTCAGTGCCGGAATTACAGAAAAATACTTTGTCAGCAAAAGTGCATTCAATCAGTTTTTTTGCCAGTGAAAGGGCGGGCTCGTTGGTATAAACATTACTTAAGTGCCATAGTCGTTTACTTTGGTACTGAAGGACTCTTAAAAGTTGTGGATGACAGTGTCCCAGAGCATTTACGGCTATACCCCCTGAAAAATCGATGTATTCGCGTCCTTGCTGATCCCATACATGGGCACCTTTTCCTTTTACGGGAATAATGGATTGAGGCATATAGTTAGGTACCATGACATCATCAAAAGTTTTTCTGTTGACAAAATGTTCCATCATAAAACGGTTCCTTTCTTATTTTTTTATTCAATATTCATTTCATTAAAAGGTTATTAACAGGCTAAACATATTATTATGGTTTTAGTGTACCGGCTTTATGACCTACACACCAATTCTGTATATCATTGTTTGTCATGTTATTGTAAGGTGGCTTTATTGAGTAAAACCACCAGAACAGAATGGTTTGAAAGCGGTATTATTTAGCTTTCTGTAGGAGCAGTGAAACGGGATTTGAAAGGAAGAAACGACAGCCGTGTCTCTGCAATAATGACGGCTGTAAAAATCAGTCCTCCCCCAATGCAAAGGCTGTTTGTCAGGCCTTCATCCAGCATGATAATAGCCAGTAGGGCACCAAACAGCGATTCTGTTGAGAGAATAATGGCCGCATTGGTAGGAGCAGTAAATTTTTGGCAGACATTCTGCCCGATGTAACACAGAAGTGTACTGAACAGAGTCAGATAGCCTATGGATCCCCATGCTTGTAACGTTAAAGCTTCAGGCGGACGTTCGAAAATAAGCGCTGTTATGGCAGCCAGAATGCCTGCAAAAAACAGTTGAAGTAGGGTGAGTAAAACCGGATCGTGGTTTTTTGTAAAATGACTGACGATCATAATGTGTCCGGCAAAAAACAGGGCACATCCTAATGTCATCAGGTCACCGACATTAATACGCTGAAGGTCATTCAAGGACAAAACACACAAGCCAACCAGCATGATAAAACTGGCAGAAAAGGCAAAAACATCAGGTTTTTGTCGTTTAATTAACCAGTAAAGAAAGGGAACGATGATAACATTGGCTGAGGTAATAAAAGCATTGTTTGAGGCCGTTGTATATTCGAGGCCAATGGTTTGCAGGGCAAAGGCAAGAAAAAGGAGTATCCCTATTAATAATCCGGCTGCGATATTTGCTCTGGAAATCTGTTTGAGCTTTCGCCAGAAAAACAGGCTGATCAGTAGTGCGGCTCCCAGAAATCGGAAGGCGAGCAGGTAACAAGGAGCTATGTGTGCGTCCAATGCAAGACTGACAGCTACGTAGCCGCTTCCCCAGACTATGGCTACCATCAGTAATCCCATATCAGCCATCATCGTTTTGTTCATTAACGGTAAACCTCCCTTTTTTTGTTGTGGGGTGGGTCTAATAGTAAGTACGCAGGTGTTGTAAATAAAACATCTGTGGATAGTAAAAGTCGCTATTATAGAGCGCTTGGGGAGAACAGGAGTAAAGACTTTTCTGATTAGGTTTTTCCGGGATTGTTTTTATGAAAGCTGTTTTAACGAAAATTGCGAAATTCTCTACCCATAGCAGCATTGTGTAGCTTTGCTGTTTGGGTGGTGATGGATAGCGAACAACCCGCTAGGGTTGTAATTTCTCAGGTCTTTCCTGATTCTCAATATAGGTTTTCAACACAGACAATGGTGCGCCTCCTGCACTGATTAGA
>NSIT01000105.1_pt1 | contig 12367 bp, 10 predicted proteins | sample 1450681 | NCBI WGS metagenome assembly NSIT01 (sample SAMN07455404, study PRJNA386592) | invertebrate metagenome | isolation source: Endozoicomonas-like sequences binned from scallop gill tissue | host: Pecten maximus | place: United Kingdom: Lyme Bay MPA | collected 2013-06-01
ATTGGTCATTACGAAGCAAGGTACGAGGCATACTTAAGTAACATTCGATAAATGATAAAAGTGTCTATTATTGTAGATTATTGAGAACGCCCCCTAGTTTTCTATGTTGAATAATAACTGCTACAAACATCAGAGCGGTTTTACTCAAATAAGCTCTATTAAGCTCTATTTTCTTTTAAAAATAAAACTTAAGACTGCAGCTGTCGCGCAGCTTTCACCGCATAGTAAGTTAAAATACCATCAGCTCCGGCTCTTTTCATGGCTAACAAGGATTCCATCATCACCTGCTCATCCAACCAACCATTCTGGATAGCTGCCATATGCATGGCGTACTCACCACTAACCTGATAAACAAATGTAGGAACATGAAAGGTGTCTTTTACTTTACGTACCACATCCAAATAAGGCATTCCAGGCTTAACCATAACCATATCAGCGCCTTCCTGAATATCCATAGCTACTTCATGAATAGCCTCTTCAGAATTGGCAGGATCCATCTGATAACTTTCTTTGGTTCCTCCGCTGAGATTATTGCCGGATCCTACAATATCCCTGAAAGGGCCATAGTAACCGGAAGCATATTTTGCAGAATACGCCAACAGGCGTGTATTAACAAACCCGTGTTCTTCCAATGCTGTACGGATAGCACCGATTCGACCATCCATCATATCAGACGGAGAAATCACATCTGCACCAGCATTGGCATGAGATAATGCCTGTTTCACCAACACCTCAATGCTACGATCGTTGACCACATAACCAGTTTCATCCGGTACACCATCTTGCCCATGGGTAGTATAAGGATCCAATGCAACATCTGTCATAATTCCCAGCTGAGGAAACTGATCTTTCAGGGCACGAATTGCCCTCTGTACCAAACCTTCAGGATTAAACGACTCTTCCCCTCCGTGAGTTTTCCGGTTATCCGGCGTAACAGAAAACAGATCAATGGCCGGGATACCAAGATCTACCCATTCCTGTGCATCTTTCAGCAGCTCATCAATACTCAGGCGCTCAATATCCGGCATGGAAGCACACCCTGTACGCTGTTTTTCTCCTTCTTGGACAAAGACCGGATAAATCAGGTCTTCGACCCGAAGATAATTTTCCCTCATCAACCTCCGTGAAAAATCATCCCTGCGCATTCGGCGCAAACGCGTCATAGGATATGACCTATTAATCATTGCTATTTTCTCCTCTTATCAGACAAGCCAATTATCCAGTCACTATACCCAAAAGGCTTGAAATTACTACGAGACAACAAGTAAACAATGCATCCAAATGCTTAATCATGTCAGGTAACTGAAATAATCCAAGACTACTAATAAAAAAAATAGCTACTTCAAAAGTGCCGAGTATAGTCTGATCATTTGATATTTTTCTCATCGCCCCTAACTTTCACCCAGAAACAAGGGTAGGCATGATACATTCAGATGTACTATCCAATTACCTGACGATTTATTCATGGCTATAGCAGCCATAACTGACAGGACATATCATGCAGAAAAAAAATTTCCCTAAAAAAACAGCTATCGTGATAGCAGCTCTGTGCGCACTGTTACTTTTCTATGGGCTTGACTGCCAACAGTACCTATCGGCAGATAAATTTAATACACTGTACGCAGAACATCCTTTCTACACAGCATTACTGTTTTTTATGCTGTACATTGTCGTCACCACATTATCCCTTCCAGGAGCTTCTCTTCTGACGCTGGCCTGCGGTTTTATATTTGGCTTTCTATCCGGACTTCTCATCGTGTCCTTTGCCAGTACTATTGGCGCTACCCTGGCTTTTTTGTTATCCCGCACTCTAATGAGAAGCTGGGTACAAAAACGATTTTCCCGCTATCTCAAAACCATCAATGAAGGCTTTGCCCGGGATGGGTCATTATATCTTCTGTCATTACGGCTAGTACCTGCTGTGCCTTTTTTTGCGATCAATCTGATCATGGGAGTTCTTCCCATGAAAGTCACCACTTTTTATTGGATCAGCCAACTAGGCATGTTACCGGCCACCGCCATTTTTGTTAATGCCGGAGCACAAGCCAGCCATATTGACAAATTATCTGTCAGTGGCATTTTATCGCCAGGCTTGTTGTTGTCATTAATTTTACTGGGTGTTTTTCCCTGGATTGCAAAAAAATCGCTGGCGTATATTAAGCGCTGATTTTATTACATAAGGCCAATAACGGTTAACCAAGGCAATCCTACCAGTAAAAGAACCGCTAAATAAAGGGCGCCCATTACCGCACCTAACGTCCAGATGCTTTGACGGAAATAAAGCCCGCGCCATACCAGATAGGTTCGGGTCCTGCAGCATAGGGCGTAATGACTCCCATAAGGCCAAGCGAAAAACAAAGCATCAGGCTGGCCTGCAGAGCTGATAAACCAGAAACAGTCATAGTCATAGCAAGAGTCAGGAATACGGGTAATAAAGCGGTTACATGAGCCGTAATACTGGCAAAGAAGTAGTGCAGCAGGAAAAAACAGATCACTATGACAACCAGCATGGTCAATGGGGGATAACCACTGATGAGTAAACCTACGTTATCTGCAATCCATTGTAAAAAGCCAACTTTTGCCAGCCCTCCAGCCAACGTCACTAATGTGGCAAACCAGACAAAAACATTCCATGCCTGTTTATGGCCGATAACATCAGACCACGATACGACACCGGTCAATACCATAAGGCAAAGGATCGTCAGACTCGCAGTTGTAGTGCTCAACCATTGTCCGCAGAATATCCATAGAACCAGTGCTAATACGGCCAGCAATGCCATAGTTAATTCTTTCCTGGTTAAAGGACCCTGCTGTCGGATCTGTTCCTCTGCCCAGACGGGCATATCATCTGACCGTTTCTGGGAAGGAGGATAGAGCACATAATTAACTAATGGCGTTATCAAAAACAGAACAAGCCCTACGGGTAAAAATCCCCACAACCATTCCATCCAACTGATCTGGATATCGGTAATATTTTCAACGATAGAAAGAGCCAGCAGGTTAGGGGCAAGTCCAGTCATAAATAACGGACTGGTGACGCACGTAGCGGTCAACCCTGTCCAATATAAGTAAGCCCCTATTTTACGCGGCTCTTTTTCAGCGGAAGAATCATACATTTCAGGCACATTACTGATAATAGATACACAGCCTATTTATCTATATAAAGACTCAACTGTTTACTAAGCAATTACTGTAAAATGGCTACTCCATTCTTTATATTAATCATTATAGGAATATGAGTCTCTAATTGTAACATACGGTTAATAGATGCAGGCTCTGCCAGACTACGGAAGGACAGAGGAGTCTGCTTATCCAGCACTCCCCTATAACGTAATTCCTGCGCACGAATCAAAACGTTCTGTATAACAGGCATGACCTTTAGCATAGTGTGATTAAAACCAGCAACGACTTGTGCATTAGCAAAAACAGCCGGCAAATAGGTGGTGGAGGCAACATATAATTCTTTTTGTTTTAACAAAACATAAATGATCCAGCTTTCCTGATTTTTTTTGATAGCTGAAGAAATGCAGAAAAGAGCGCCTTCCCTCCCTGCGGAGTAAATAAACGGTTCAGAGATCCTAACGAAGCCAAGGCTATCTGCTCATCTTTATTTTTTGTAAGCTGGCTCAGATCTAACCAACCAGCACGTTCTTGCAGATAGAATGACATGGGCTTAAATGACCCATCTGTGTATATTTTTCCTAACAACTGGCTCAAACTGTTCATGGCTAGAAAGGTATGCTGATCCAGATACAGCAATCCTCTGGGGTCAATGTGCCCCGGAAACCCACTGTATTAATCACCCAATAGGCATACCACAAGTCAAGAGAAGACAGAGATAAACTGTCATTTGTAATTTTACCCTCCAACTCCTGATACATAAACGCCGCCCCTTCATCATACATCATATGTCTCAAGTAGCTGTTTTTAAGAAATACCACCTCGATTTTCTCTTTAGCGGAAGGATATTTGTTAATTATTTCCTTAGCCAGAGGATATATATCCTCTGCATAATGGGCTGTAGCTGATAAAAACTGTACAGAATCTTCTGGTAATTTGCTTTTCAGTACACCAGCTGCCCGCTGTTTTGTCTGAGGTGATAAAGATACAGTGCTAATAATCGCTGTATCTTCAAGAACTTTATAAGCTACTTCGTTCTGCGCACCGATCAATGCAGCTAACTGCATAAAAGCAGATTTACTCAACATGGGTTTCTTACCATCTACATCATTGGTTACAGCAGAACCAAGATCCTTTTGTGACAAAACAAATGCGTGGTAAGCAGCATCATCTCCTTGTTTTAAAAACGCAAACAATAAACCCTTGCCAGAGCTCTGCAAGCTTCGATAGGAATTTTATGGGTAGAAGAAGCTTCATGATATGTTGACATTTCAGGTGTCACATACGAGTTATCCAGCACCCATGCCAACTGCTCCAGTTGCGATGGTTCAAGAATTAACCTCTGACCATAAGTCTGCCTGATGTAATCAGACAACTGACCAACCGGTTTATTTGCACAAACTAAAAAACTCACGAACCACAATAAAAAAATTGCTGTCTGCCGATAGACAGTCATCTCATCATACTCGTGAGAGAAAAAACCAATAAGCATAGCAGGTGAAATCAATATACAAAGAAACACCCATTAATCACTTAAGCCCCAGCTGCTGCAGACGCTCATAGAGATAACTTCCTGCCGTATATTTCTCTGATAATTTCACCTCATCTCGGGAATGCAGGAAAAGCGGCAGTGATATTCTGGATTGTTCTGATTTTTCACCTATCGGGTTAATCACACGATGCGTAGTAGAGGGGAAATAATGCCCGGATGCTTCCTGCAACATATCACCGGTATTGATAATCAATGTCCCAAACTCACAGGGAACATCAACCCATTCACCGCTGGATAACTGAACTTGCAACCCCGGTTCACTGGCTGCAGGAAGAACCGTCAGAAGATTAATGTCTTCATGGGCTGCCGCCCGAATAGCTCCTGGTTCTTCTGTACCTTTTAATGGCGGATAATGCAGTACCCGTAATAATGTCCTGGTACTGTCTTTGATCATATCTGATAAAGGTATAGAAAAACCGGATTTCACCGACAATGGGGCATGGACTTCCACCCAACGCAGTACCCGAGCAGCCAGCTGACTGGCCTCGTTATAATAACACAATGCTTCATTCCTCAAGTCCGGTGGAATCTGTCCCCAAGGATAAACATGGAAAAACTCTTTAATATCCCTTATGGCATGGTCTTTAGCCACTTCAGAAACAGACACCGGAAAAAAGCCGTCCTGAGTATCGGAATTAAAATGAAACTGATGTTTTTTTCCGGAAGAAAAAAAGGTCTGCCAGTGGCGATAGATCGATTCAATCTGCCCTTGATCAAGAGGGTGATTCTTAAGAACACCAAACCCCGTTTTCTTCAGTGACTGCACAAATAACATTGGCGCCTGTGGTGAAGTAAAGTCAATGACTGGAATATCATACATAAAGTTCTCCTATATATTCGGGGAAAATGATGGATGCTGATTTTACCTGACAGGTTTCCAGCTAACCCAAGGATACTGTTGATAAAAAGTTCTTATTTCACGATTAGTAAAATTATCCGGATAAGTTTTCTGATGATCTGAAATAGCCTTATCACAATCAAAGAAGCAATTCATCATGAGTAAGTTATCTTTATTAGCACAACACGAGGTGCAAATACGGGTGCCACACTCTAACTGCTGTAGTTTCCATAGGCCTGAACAGACTATACACGGAAGATTTTCTTTCAAGCAGCACTTTCTTATTACGAAAACTCGTCCCAGCAAAAATAAAACTTCATCTTGAGCCATAATGCCTATCAGTGCACGTAACATCTTTTCTTCCAGCATTTCGCGATATAAAAGCAACTGAAAGAAAATCGCTTGAGGAATAACACAACAGACGGGATTATCGGATACCTGTAAAAGATCCTCTCTTGTTTTGCCTGACAATATCCCCTGCCTGTCAAAAGTAAAACAAATGTCGTCCCTCGACTGCTCCAACGTCTTCTTTTTGTATGACATATCAAAAATACTCTTGAGTATGCCCATACAGGGAACAGTCATTTTTGCACTGCCCAACCACCGCTCATACTGAGTCAAGTTATCTTGATCCGGTCCATTAACCATCGAATAGAGCCAAGCCTGTAAAGCGCTAGGATCTGTCGCTCCTACTACTTTATCCCCAAACTCAAAACCAACAAGATCCTTTATTATCGCCAGCTTTGAGCGTAATTGTTCTGACCTATCAACCGGTAATGCCTGCTGATGATCAATCAATAAAGATAAAGTCTTTAATTCTTGATCAATCGATTCCCGATCACTATAAACAATATATAGTTGATCAAGGATATGAGAAAACTGATGTGTAATTTCTCCAATAGCAGAAACATCCTTCACACGTTCATCTGAATTCACTTCCAGTTTGTCTAATTGCCAGTTCGGCATAACAATACTATCTATGTTAGCATCAGGCTCTATGTTTTTTCCCTTAATGGCGTGCTGCCGGTACAGAAAAATTAAATATAATAATTCATCACCACCTAAATCTATGCGATGGCCAAAAATATTTTCAGATACTATGTTTAACGCCTCCTGATTATATCTGGCAGCTTTTAACATTAATAGGGTTAACTCCTGAGATAACACCCTGGATGGATCCGCCTTTTCATAGACAGGCCTCAGATAATCCCAAAAATGATCTATTTCATCCATTTTCAGCACATTGTCAATAAACATCCAATCCTCAGTGTTTTCCCCATCGGTCTGGTAGGGTTGTAATTTTTTACTTCTCAATTGACCGTCTTGCGTGATTTTTAATGACTGGCTCATGCCACCATTGTTTTTTTCCTTTTTATGTTTTTTCTTTTTTTTCTCCATAAGCGGATCAGTTGTCTGTTCATCCTTCTTGGTTTTTAACAACTGCGAATCAAGCTCATTAATTTTTCTCTCTACAGCAGCCAACACCGTATTCGAAATAAGGTCATCCCTACTTTTTTTACTATCATCCGGTATCGATCGCTCACTATTTTTTTGGCTCTTTGTCTTTTTTGAGCGACTACTTGTCATTTTTTTTAGTCTTTTGTTTTCTGATTGCTTTTTTAAATCCTCTTTTTTATTACCTGAATCAGAGCACATTTTCATTTCAGACCAAGAGTCTTGATTTAAACCCACGTGTTTCTGTACACTATCGACTCCTATTATTCTTTTATTATATTCCATAGCTTCAGCAAAAATTGCTTCTTCTATTTTTTCCTGAGTTTTTCTGTCCATCACGTCATTATTCTTTTTCTTCTTTGCTTTAGTGATTTTAATACTTTTTCTAGCAGGTGATATTTCCAAGTCAATATCAGAAATAACACTATGATTCTTATCACAACAACGACTATTTTCTGTCTGCTTTTCCTGACTTTTTTTAGCTGTTAATCGTTCTTCTTCAGCCCGCCACAATTTAACAACATCTTCATCAACTTCTCTGTTTCTTTTCCTTAAATTATTTTGTGACCTTTCCGAATCATATCCTGTTTTTCTATTACTGATTTTATGCTGACTTTTACTTATCCCCCTAACAGGCGCGACTTGACAACTTGTATTCATGGATTGACTTTCATTTTTTGTCTCCACTGATCGCTTACCCCTCCTAATATTCAACGGAGGACAAACCAAAGACCCCTCACTCACAGAATCTTTTAATCCCGATATTTTTTCCGGAACACTTTTAACGGGCGAACTCATTTTCACAGCAAGCGCATAAGAAATACTTGCTGGTTTTTTTTCAACAGGAGCAATAATAGACTGACCTTTATTATTTTTTTGCTCTTTTCCATTAATAAAAGCTATTAGCTCCAAAACTATTTGTTTTACCATATTATGGTTTTCATGTATTTCTTTAAATGGCCTTCCATCGGCAAATTCTGTAGCCTCTCCCAAGAAAACATATTCAAAGTCAGGGTCAGGATCCAATTCCATACCATTCTTAGTATCAGACGCTAAAGTAAAAAAAGATCCTGACACCAATAAAAAAAAGATAATTTCCAACAAGAAATCAGTCCGGCCAAACATCGGCATTCTATTATCCGTATCTTTTTATGAAAAATTTTAAAATGATAATAGCAGGAGAAACAAAGTTACGTATTTTATTGAAACAATATCTTTTTCATGAACGTTATGAAGTGTGCAAAACGTTTGTAACGCTCCTGCACACCCCCTCTGAAACGACAATAAAACAGTTTTTATATCGGCCCAAAATGATCTGATTTATTTTTCTGGCCGAAAAACGGCTACATTACTATATCCTTCATCTCTAAGATGCATAGCCTGCAGCTGACTCATGACGCCTTTCTCACAATACAACAAATACTGGCGAGACCGGTCGAGTTCAACAAAATCCGTAGCAAGACGATAAAAAGGAATTTTTTTGATGGTTTTACCCGTAACGACCAGCGGATTCAACTCTTCTTCCGTAGGATGCCGGATATCTACAAGCACGTCATCATTACCGACACAATGAACAACTTCTACCGCCTGTTGATGCAAATCCTGCTTGGCTATATCCCGAACCCATGCAATACGACGATCTTCCACTGCCTGATCCAGCACGGAAAAATCAAAATGGCTTTCTTCTTCCAGAATACGTTTCATCGTGGCACAGGTAGTGGGCTTTCTGGAAATGACGGCACAATATTCCGGAATATGGCGGGCAAACTCGGCTGTCCCGATTTTCTCTGCCGTATTGATAATATCCTGTTTATCCATGGCAATCAGCGGGCGCAAGACCAGCTGGTCCGTCACTTTATCAATAACAGTAAGATTGGTCAGCGTTTGGCTGGACACCTGACCTACGGCTTCGCCCGTGACAAGTGCGGGAATGTGTGCCTCCTCAGCAATCTTACTGGCGGCACGCACCATCATCCGCTTGAGAACAACACCCATCTGGGAGTTATCTACTTTAGTCAGAATTTCTTCCACTACCCCTTCAAAGGGAACAGTGACAAATTTCACATTATGGGACAGACTGAACTTATGCCACAGATAATAAGCGACTTCTTTAACAGCCAGCTCATGAGCACTGCCTCCAAGATTAAAAAAGCAAAAATGGGTACGAATCCCCCGGCGCATAGTCAAAAAACTGGAAACCGTTGAATCAAAACCACCGGAAATCAGAGACATTACCGGCTCCTGGGTTCCCATGGGAAAACCGCCCAACCCCTGTCCCCGCTGCTGCACCATAAAATAACGGTTATTTTTTATTTCTATCCGAACCAGAACATCCGGGTTCTTCAGGCGCACTCCCGCTGTTTCAGTCAACCGGTTCAGGCCTGCACCAATAAATCGTTCCACATCAATGGAAGTAAAATTGTGTTGTCCTGCCCGTTTACAGCGAACACAAAACGTCTCACCCTTCAGCTCGTCTTTATGGGCATCAACAGCTTTTTCCAGCATGTCATCTAAGTTTATCAGGGGATATTCTGCGGCTTCCAGCCAGTAGCCAATGCCCGGCGTATGGCTCAATAAATAACGAACGCCTGCCTGACGTACCTTATCGGTCGCTACCGAGGTCACTTTCAGGGAATCCCAGGCACCGGTTACCACAACATCCGGATCGATCGTAGCCAGCACTGTTTTTAAATTTCTTCGTAACTGCTTGATAAACCGCTTACGAACGGACGTGCTTTTTATGGTAATTTCCGGAAACAGTTTGACGATAAAGTTCATTAATACAAAGGTTCCTGTTTAGATCTGACAAACGCATCCATTCAATCACTGACAACAAAAAGTAAACCAATTACTCTGGTCTATCACCGTTAATTACGACCGCATCCCTACACAGAATTTTCCACATGATACAGTCGTACGACAAAAACGCCGGTGCATTATATCGAATCACAGGCCACAAACTGTTAGGTAAATTCCCTTTCATCGGTTCAACCATTACCATCTGAACAGAAAAATACCCCAATATTTTATATCAGACATAAAAAAAGCCCACATTATCATGTGGGCTTCTCTACTATGGCGCACTCGGAAGGATTCGAACCTTCGACCGCTCGGTTCGTAGCCGAGTACTCTATCCAGCTGAGCTACGAGTGCATAACCTTTTTAATCAATCAAACATCTTACAACTTTAAACTAATCTCACTCACATCATGTGAGTTTTTCAATATGGCGCACTCGGAAGGATTCGAACCTTCGACCGCTCGGTTCGTAGCCGAGTACTCTATCCAGCTGAGCTACGAGTGCATAATTCTATTTTTACTGGCGGTGAGGGAGGGATTCGAACCCTCGATACGTTTGACCGCATACACGCTTTCCAGGCGTGCTCCTTCAACCGCTCGGACACCTCACCGTATGCCATGGACTATGCCCTGACAGGAAGAAGACTTTATAGGAATCACTGCCAGATGGCAAAAGGTAAATATACTTATCTCACTACCATCCTCTTCATATTCCCGCCTTGCTCTTCATATTTCTGCCTTGAGAAGGGGCGACATTTTGTCAACACCGGGAATTTTAATACCCTCTTTAGGCATATACAAATCATATAGATAAAGTTTCTGGTCGCTACCACGAATCAGCAAAACCGTATTATTTTGTAAAAACCGTAATTCTTCCATAGTTTCTTTTTCGCCTAACTCTGAAACCTGAAACACTTCAATGTAGTCATCAGAATCTTCCCTCATACTGCGAAGATACACCTGATTGTTCTCTAGCCCCACCGCCATACAATCCTGATCATCGGAAAAGGCCACATGCCGGACAGCCTGAGCATCTGCTCCGGGAATACAAGGCAGACAGGCAACTTTCTGATATCCGAATGATTGCTCATCATATGCTGCTTCATCATCGTCCAGCTCTTTCCATACCTGAACCGAACCATCGGCAAAACCTATTCCCAAACAATCACATTTTTTATCGTAATGAATGCAGCTGATCAATTGATCGGATTCCATACTTTTTCTTTTTGTCTTTTTTGCATCCAGTAACTCTCGGACAATCAGCTCATTACCCAACGCCTCAATAACATGCGCACTCACAGTATTAAAGACGAAATGCTCTCCACGCATCAAAGCGAATTTTTCATTATCACCATATTGATTTCTTGAATAATAATAACCATCAGCAGTTCTAAAGACTAGACATAAAGCGTTTTCTATAAATGCCATTTGAATAATCTTAATATCATCAAACTCTATGGATGCCTCTTGAAACTTCCTGTCTTTTTCATAACACTTAACTAACGTTCCACCTTGTGCCAGAGCTAATGATATTGCCTTGTATTGGGACTCACTCCTCTTTTTATTAACTATTGCAGCAAAAGAATCGACTCGACTTATTTCATGCATTTCTCTATTAAGAAAAGAATACCACCCTGTAACGTTTGGCGCACAGACTCGCCCCATATTATCAGAATAATAGACAAAGAGAAAATCAATACTGTCGTGATAACATCTGAACGCCTCACTTCTACCCTCATTATCAGACTCACTGTCACTGTCACTATTACTATTACTGTCACTATTACTATCACTATTACTATCACTATCACCATCACCATCACCATCACTATCACTTAATTCATTATTTTCATTAGACGAGTTATCATCAAGCTCCTCATCAATCACAGGAAAAACAATACATAAAATATTTCCATTACCACTTCCATTAATTCGTGACACGGGCTGCCCTAAAATATTACTGATACAAACATCACCAGCAGAATCTTTATCTACTAAAGCTATCTTGTATCCATCTTCTGAAACAGAATAAATCAGTTGCTCCGTAACAGCGTGCTTTTCAATAATACGCGCAGCACATTCTCCGGCTCCTAGCCATTTTTTTTGGCGCATGTGCTTTGCTATCTCCAGCCAAAAAGCAGGCCTGCACATTATTTTTTTTATCAAGTCTTGCTTAAGATACTTACCCAGCTTTTTTTCAAAACGTTCACAGCCTACCCAATCCCGATCTTCCAACGCACGTTCCCGATATTTTTTTTCAATTTTTCTGTAGAGTTTTTTTAATTCTTGCCGATTTTTCTCATTCTCCAATCTTGATTTTTGTGACTGCCATTCTTTTATTTCATCAGTCTTCATGAATTCCGGTAATGATATCAGGTCATTCATAAACCCGGCATAAGTGACAGAATACATTAGCATACAGATCATCAATACCACGAATCTACTGGTAATATAATTCATAAAAGAACATACCCTTATATTCACTGATCACATTATCAAAAATAGATTAAAACAATTATGTTCTGTATTTTTTATATTATTTTCTATAAAAATAATTCTATTATGTGTTTTTTTATAGCCGTCCTAAATATTGTATATAAAATT
>NSIT01000106.1_pt1 | contig 12047 bp, 1 predicted proteins | sample 1450681 | NCBI WGS metagenome assembly NSIT01 (sample SAMN07455404, study PRJNA386592) | invertebrate metagenome | isolation source: Endozoicomonas-like sequences binned from scallop gill tissue | host: Pecten maximus | place: United Kingdom: Lyme Bay MPA | collected 2013-06-01
ATTTTATTCTTGATTAACACAGACAGTTACAACAATGTCATACATGTTTGGTAACTATGGCAGTCGTGGCTGCTAAGATAGCATAATTCCGGTGAATCTACGTTAAGACACCAGTACTGTTTACAAAATTAAAAGAAGCAACTCAACATTCTTATTTAATTCATTTTACGTTTTCAATCAATTAATATATAAACACACCACAATTTCGGTCTCGAATTAACTATGATTGTTAAACACAGGAGGTATTGACACAGATATAGGAACTGTAAAATTGCGTTGATCAGTCCTTTGAAAGTCCTTTATAAAGATGTGGGCTGGGAAAAATTATCTAAAAGACGGGAAAATCACAAAATTGTACAGTTTCATAAAATGTATCACAAGAAAACTCCATTTTATCTATCAGATCTTATTCCAGGTAGAGTATCAAATAGTCATAGGCATAATACACGAAATTCAAATAATTTACTCTCAATTAATTGCAGAACTCAGTTTTACAAAACCTCATTCTTAAATGCCTCAATACAGTTATGGAATTCATTACCAGTTGATACTCGAGAAAATCCGTCTGTCAGTATAATCAAAGGCTTTTTACAAAAGGACAAACTAATAATCCCCAATTATTTTAACATTGGAAATAGAAATCTTCAGATCTTACATACAAGATTAAGGCTCAAATGTAGTAATCTTAAACAACATTTATACATAAGAAATTTAGAGGAAAGTCCATTATGTTCTTGTGGGTTAGTAGAAAGTACTTACCATTTTTTACTATCGTGTGACAAGTACAACATTATCAGACAAAATACTTTATTTCAGTTAGATATAATATTAACTGAAAAAACTTTGCTATGGGGAAATGATACTTATTCAATACAGAAAAATGATCAAATATTCTTGACATTACAAAATTATATTAAGCTAAGTAAACGTTTTAGCTGATATTTTTGAACCCATTATGTCATCTATCGAATGTATAATGACATACATTTAGCTATATAAGGTAATTTTATTTACAGGCGTCACTGTTGTTTATTTCTACTATTAATTCTATTCACCACATGTACGTATATATGTCTATTGGTTTTAATTGTAACCAATAAATATCATTATTTCATTTCATATTGATGTAAGGTGTTCCAGTTCGAAGATTTATATTTGCCTTTGTATGTAAATGGAAAGGAATTAATATAAGCTCTAAGCTTGTTTTCCCATCCCATAAAAAATATTTGTATATGTATTGATTATTTTGATTAATGAATAAAATATTGTTTAAACTAACTACAGATATCTAACACAGGTGTCCAATGGCACTGTCCATTAGTTTTGCCGGACATCGTCACGTTACGATTAGCTTTTTGAAGACCCTGATTTTATATAGGGGGCGCTAGTTTCCACATTCGGCGTCTGCTGAAGTTAAAGTTACAGAAGGGTTCGTTACAGAATAACCGTACGGACGTCGCCGGAGTACGGTCAGACAAGGTAACTATAAAGATATACTTGGTTGAATAGGCTTACTATAGCATTGTACTGTTCTTTGATAACTTACGGTATATTTACACGGCGAGATACTTTTGACAGGGGCCGTGTAACCTTTAACTGCCCATAGCTGATTTTCCCGATGCTGACGATGCAATTTTCAAAGTTCGTATTTTGAAAAAAAATATAGCGTGTCAACTTACATTTAAATGATTAACAGGGTCCAATGTATACTCCTTTCCATAATCACATGATTAAATGAGAAGAATTTCTTAGCAAACAAACAAATTATGAAGTTTTCTTCTTCCGAAGCGAAGCAGAGCTTAAGCAGACAATACTGCAGGTAGCCTAGTTTTCTAGTGAAAGTATCGGCTAGAAAAGTGCTACAACGACATGGACATATATTTTGTGTGTTCTATACCGGATTATACTATATATTTGTGTCTGTGATATATATATGGGATATATATTGCATCAATGTAGACTAAATTTCAGGGATCAATCTAGGGATTTTTTACTACCGTTTATGGGTAGGCTAGAACTACAGTGCAGACCGTAGGAATGAACACAAAGTCACCATGTGCCGGCGTTTGATTTTCTATTCAAGGGGTAAATCACAGCGACCGATCACCCTAAATCCCTATCAGGGATCATGAAAACGGCGTCATCGCGATCCCCGGTGGTAATGTGTTCATCAAAATCCGCGGTGATCGTTTCTCCGCGAAACATCAAAGCAATTTGTCCGCCGCGAATCCTGATGATGCAGCCCCGGAGGGCCACGATTACATTCAGCCCTCGGTTTTACCTGTGGTGGTGTGGCTCTCAGTTGACCATTATCGACCCTTATCGTTGTACGTGTACCGATTTTTTTACCGCTAGCAGTCGAGACGATTGGTAGATTTTGTGACTTACATGCAAGTGTCCTATCCCTAATGTAAGACTCGAATTCGAAGTGATACGGTTCTCCGTGACGATCATGGGTATAACTAAATAAAAAAAACATCTGGATACCGTATAGTGAGTCTACGAAATTCCCTTAACGTCTCAATTGCTGCTGTTGATAAATGATGTGGTTTAAATGATCTGCAATTCAATACTTGTATATAGGCCTATGCATTTAATCACTACTGATTTAGCTGACCTGTTTATAGATGGCGCTTTGTGCATGACCTCAGATGCCATGACCTCGGAGAGGCCACATAAGGGGCTCGTTATTTAGTGAAAGATCTCGGACTTATTTTTACGTGATCTAGCAAAGTCCTTAATTGCATAATTTAGTCATCACATATATCTGAAGTATATAGCTAGTAAGATGTCTGTTTGAGAAATTGATCCATATACGTGTACGACCTGTGACGGATGAGAAGACGATAAACATTGATAAGATCATTACTTGTCCTCGCGGGGACATAATGTATGTTTTTTGTTTCGTAATTGTTTGAAGAAAACCAAATTTTATCCTGAATACTATAGCTTATAATTATTTCGTCTGACTTTTTGTAGCGGGTTTCATACATAGACTGTACAATTATTTAAACATTTCGTAGTTTAAATACACGACTTAAAGACGTTGTGTGTTTTCTTACTATCATTATTTATGTTGATATATATGCTACTTGCAGTTTACAGGGACGATTCCGGGGTGGCTAATAGCATAGACATACACTTGGGCGCATTCAAATTACCTGTAGATATAGAAATCCATGCTCATATTTTCCAAACTATATATATAGTAGTTAATCAACTTCATTATTTCATTAACAGCCAAATTGTCACAGCAAAATCATTATGCGAGGTCTCTTTTTTTTCGATTACATGCATGATTGGAATCTATGTGTGTATACTATAAATGTTGTGTATATTGTTAAATGGAAATTGTCAAATAAATATTGTTTGAAATACATAGACTACAGAATGATGTGTATGTATAGTCTGATGTGCCCTCTTTATTGTGAGAAAACAATACATTGGTGTATGTAATAAAGAAATCTATAAAATACATTTTAACATATTTCAATTAATTATAAGCATAACATGGGAATCTTTCCCGTCCCTTTTATTTTGGAAGCAAAACAAAATAACGTACTAACAATACAGACGTCACCATTACGATCAAGACCTAACGTCCAAACAATGTGAACTATTTCGTCCTTTCTCTATCTACAGACCAGTCTATTTTACGTCCAACGAAGCCTGATGATAGATCATGTAATTTGAAATTTTCCATTGAACTGGTAGGTAACAAAGGAGTTCCAGAAGAAAATATTTACCTTCTGTGAAGAGAATGTCGGAGAAGAGTATATAATAGATATATTATATCATTATCGTGGTTTTGTTTTACCGCAATCATTGAAAATTCGCTAGGAAATCATATATTCCAAATCGTTACCGTTTAAAACCAAATGAAATCAAACTGAATGATCTATTAAACGGTCATACTTATAAATGAGTTATAAATGGTGTATCATTATTTTCTAGAAAAAAATCTCTATATCGCGTAATATAATCATAATTGAAGTTAGTGAAAGCGATATAGATTAATTCTCTATACACAGAACAATTACATGCCGTGTAATTACCGTTATAGAAATGTTTTCACCAACTGTTAACACCTGTCAATCACATATCTTAATTACAATAGAGAGTATACCTGTTTCGCAATGACCCCATCGGACCCCTATGGTTTTTTTACCTGAGGGGAGTATATGTTGTTATCCAGAAGGATGTTAGGCTGTAGTTGGTCCATGTCTACTACCTGTATCTCACATCTTACCGTAGGATTTTTTTTTTAAATAAATAAATGAAATTACACGTTTTAAATCGCAACAATTAGTGTTCGTGTATTATCTCAATAATTAATAACAAATACACGGGATAACAGCTACCGTAATTATTTAAGTAAATATAAACTAAATATTGTGAAATTATACCCTTATGTTTTGGGCGACACTCTCATAAATCCTAGCGTAAGACTTTTTTTACAGAGAATTAATTAGACAATAGATTGCTGGGATACCTGCATCGAATGGGGTGGACAGTTTACCTGATGACACACCATAATCAGGCACAGCCTACTATAGCTCCGCCCACATACTCTCAGATTTGTTGCCACAGGTGTGATTGACATGTCTAGATGATTTTTACAAAGGACATCGTCGAAGTTTTAATCGTTTGCTGATGTCACTGCACGTTAATGAAATTAATGTAAAGGCTATAAACAGACATATAGATTCGCTTGTTACCGTACATTGATTGATATATTTAATCAGAAGACAGTTACCTGTACAATAGCAAACTCGTAGAGACTCGGCAAAAATCAGACACCGCAGATCGTCAGTACCGACCGCAGTGCAATTTAATTAGGGTGCATGTGATTATTTATTTATTACCATATTTCGTTCAATTAACGCATTAAAATCAGACACATTGTTGACTTGAACATTACAATAAGCAGACATCTGTCTCCGGCCGTATCTTCATCTGTGTACCATTGTCGTGGTCATTTATTTGCTACATAAAATACTGTGTTATCGAACATAAACATAATATGTCGTTACTAAAACCAAAGACATATATATGTCTCTGCTAAAACATATATATCATGTGGCATAAAACTTAGTTGTTGCTAGCCACATCGTCATTCACAATATAAAAGTGGTACGCATTCAGATATTTTCATTTATATTTATAACGTACCCTCATGTGAGCCCACAGGCGCTTGCATAGAAAATATTACTTTCAATTTTTTTTTGATATGACAGTGGTATGTTTAATCTGTTAGCGCCTGTGGTAGGACTGTGATCTAAAGTTTTCTGACTGCAGTTCAAAGGAACCTTGCAACTTACCTGTGATAAACGGTGACGAGTACACAACTAAATTCACACATGTTCCTAATAATTTGATAGTTGTGTAATTGTCTGCAGCTAATTTCAGGTATCAAACGTCATTTTTTCAGCGGTATTATCAAGCAGTTAAAGTAACCATTTAGGAACACAAAATGTCAAACTTTTCAGGAAAATCAAAACCGAGAATAATATGCATAGAAAGAAAAAAAATACTGGGAGAAAGATCCTATGGTCGGTTAATTTATGTACATGTCTGTGATATTTAAATAAGACACACTAAAAAATACCGAAGACGAGTTTAAAGTTCTTTATTCGAGGTACGGACAAAAAGTTTTCAGATTGTAAATACCAAGTATACATCATGTATGTATATTTACTATATCTTCATCCAATACACACACATGTATGAATACGTGTGCCTGTTCACTCGTCTATACATATACAACACGTATCATTCAAAAGCAACTTAATCCAAAATGCTCAATTTTTTATACTCTCTTCTTTATCACATTTTTGAATTGAATATTCTTGTATTTTGTACCATCATGTGACTATGTTATTATTCATTGTTTTGTTAATTTTACGGGAGAAGTCGTTTATAAGTTGGTAAAATTTGCTGACTAATCCCTTTGTCATTTCTGTATATCAATAAAATATGTTTTAACTTAAACTACAACACGTGTACAGTGGACCCGCGATAATCCGGACGCCGATAGTCCGGACAACTCACAGTCCGGACGGAAATGCACGGGAACGGATTTCCGTAACGTTATTTGTACTCACGAGTCCGGAAATTTGGATTCCGATTCCGGAAGCCCATTTTGGGAACGGAGCGTACTTTTCATTAGTAAATTTCCCTCAATAATCCGGACGATTTCTTCACCACGAGGAGAAAAAAATGTCGGGGCAAGTCACCCGTGTCGACAGCTGTACAGACTATCACTTGACACTGTGCGTAGTCATAGCGACCGCTGCTAGGTCATAGCCCCGGGTGTTTACCTGTGTTACAATGTGTAGCTTTTGTTTTTATAACGGTACATTGCTTTTTCTCTACGACCTAAATGTTACAGTATTAAAGGATTTTATAGTATAGCCTGGTCTTGCTTTTATCAACTTGACGTACAATATCTATGATAGTTATTTTACAGACGGCAACTTTTATAGGAACACATATTGCTATTTCGTAGTTAGCAAGAATTTATGCACAAACATACAGTGCGTGATACGATAATTAATCAATCTCAAATACATGTAATAAATTTATGATCGGTAATTAACATCATTAACGCTTGTATTGGGTAAACACGGATATCGGCTTGTAACACCGTTACGTGAAACTCATTGAAAGATGCATGCTATTAATTACATACACATTTACGTATTAAGCAGTGATCACAAGAACTGGGTTGATTACACACAAATTAGTCAATAGTCGTCTGATACTTAATTAATTATGTAAGCGTCACATTGTTAAGTGAATACGGGTTTAATAATTATCGGACATCTTGGGTAGTTCTCGCTAGTGTCCCGTACTTTTAAATAGATAGCTTGGGGTTTCTGGTACGTAAAAATCATAAAAAAAACATGGACTGATGGTAAGTTGTAAAATCCGGATCTTTTATTGTATACATATATACCCTTACACATAGTGATATGTGATTATATGCATGTATATAACAATTAATTTACTATTTACATCATAAACAATATCCTATCATAGATTTGTGCTGGAATTGCACATACAGACAATTCAACTACTAATAAAAGTAATACAACATATGTATGAGAAACATTATATGACTATACATAATTATTGGTTATTAAGCCATTCTAATTTTCTCTTCCTTGCAAATTTAATATATTTAGCAAGATTTGAGATATAACTTCTATTATTTCTTGTTAACAGCTCTATTAATTTGAACATGCTAGGTTTTCATACAATTATGAGATTTAATGCATTTCTTTCGTAATTAATACAAATAAGGACAATTTAAGATGAGATGAAATTGAATGGAGTGAAAATAGCCTTCATAGCGTAATTGACTTAATTACGTGGTGGTCTTAAAGTGTACCCGTAACGATTTGCTATTTCAAGTTTAAATGTGATTTAGGATGAAACTAAAAATGCTGAAAGGCCGACTTTCACAGCGACTTTAGTTTTAGAGTAATTGCGATTTTTCTCGAACCCAGAGCCGTTGACTACGTTTCGGTGACCTCTGACCTGTGACGTCAGAGGTTTAATGGGATCAGAGCCGTCATATAGGAAATATATATAGAAACAAACGTGAACACGTGCCTGCAATTAATGCGAATGAGACAACAATAATGAAAGTACTGAATAAACTTTTTGACTTATATTTGTGAGTTAGTTAATAACAAATGTTACCGAAACCAGGGGCATATAATTTTCTATTATAACGTGCCATATACAACATGTAACATCTTATTAATTTTCTATTATACCGGGCCAAATACAACGTGTATCATCTTACTCATTTTCTAATATAACAGGTCGTATATAACATGTAAAATTTGAATAATTTTCTATTTTAACGGGTCGCTGTAACATGTATGGCATTTGAATAATGGGTCGTTTACAACGACTTACATCATATAGCCTTTATTATGAGGGCATTTCCGGGTTGTTACATACCAATATTGATTTCGGTTATAATACTTCTAGTAATAGAAATTTAAAATACAATTCATACACGATGTGAAATAAAAGTTAAAAAATTGGAATTTTTATTAGCCAAAACAGCAATAGATATGTTGCAAATACACTTGAAGATACCGTTATTTGTGATTTTCGGAAAGATTCATAGAGTAAATTTTCAACAACGTGGGTTTATGAATGAGGTAACTTAGGTTAATCATTCTATAGACAAACCTTTAAGATACATTTTTTTTCGCTTGAAAGGAAAACGAAACCCACTGAATTCCAAAAATAATATGTTTGATTTCAACAACTTAAAAATGCCTTCCCTATAGTAACACGCAATTCTTAATAAAATTCAAGCTCAATTTACGTACAACATGTAAAAGTATATCTTCGGAACTTTTTTGAAGTACATAGAAACCAAACGCGAGAACTCACAAGAATTATCGGCGTGTGCCGATTAGAACACCAGACACCTGTAGTGCAGTGACAGGTGTGACGAGCTTGTGGACCATAATTTCACACTTGGTAATTGTTTAGCGGTTATACTAAGCCACTCAATTCGTAATTCTCCGAACATGTTTCTAATCTTCTAAAGTCCTGTTTTAAGTGAAGATATGACTTGTGACACACGAATGGAAAGTAAAACCACAATGATCTCGATCACTTCACAATAATGACACAATAACAAAACAAAAAAGAATTTTAATGATAATAAAAAATAAATAAATAAAATTTGAAAAATTCATACACGAAAATTATTGCGAGTTAATAAGTTTTAGTATTAATTATGATTAATCACGATGAACTAAATTGTATGTTTTCTATATATATATAAAAAACGGAGCGAAAATGATGGTTTTAATAAGAACCTATACTATGTACCTGTACATAAAGTATCAATTATATTATAATTGTTGCGAATCACTTTTATTTAATTTCACTGACAACGATCATATAAAAATTATATCTTTCTCAAGAATGTAATCGTCCGTTATCCCCGAGACCATGACATGTAAAATACCCTCGGGATAAAATCTGTATATGTAGAAGTTTGTTGCAGGCTCCAACACTGGTATTCATACGTGAGAGATTTAGTCTATTGTAGATCATGATGATTATAATATATTACTTTCTGAATTAAGTGTTCTTCATGACTTGAAGCGGGTTTTGTATAGAATATAATGCTTAGATTTTATCTCGGCACTCGGCCAACCGATTTTGATGTGGTTCGCGACATCATTCATTGGTTTTTACAAAAAATAACATGTTTGAATATCGTTTTTTTGTTCTTGGTACACTTTAACACCGAGTTTCACCACGTCAGCATTTGAACACCAAGAACTTTAACTCTGTACATGTACCACTTGTGATATATACTGAAATGACTAAAGTTTTATATACATGTATGACTAAAAAAAACCCACATTTTATGTTAAATATTTTATTAGAAAATGTTTTTAGATAATGCAATGAACTTTCAAAATACATGTCAAATACAATTGATATAATTCATATATATTCATAAATATATATGATCTCTAGCAATATAGTCTTTGGAAAAAACATTTGATTGTGTCACATGGATTATAAAATAAAGAAATGCTTTAACAGCTTAATATTTAAATCACACGCTTCAGAAAAAAAGATACGTTGAAATTTTATTGTTATCACATGAAATAATCAGCAAATATGTTTTTTATCTTCTAAAAACCACCGTACTGTCTTCTTAAATAATGTTAAATAAATATAATGTTTATTATCAAAAATACCAAAGAAACTGTTGATGTAATACCATGTACTGACTTTCGTATGCGTGAAGTATCACTATCGAAATGGAGATCATTTACAAATCGTGTGCTTTTAACATGCATCTTATTGCCGTACTCAACAAGACAAACACCGTAACATGAATTAAATAACTTCCACAATTCCAATGATCGATGGTAAAATTATGGATTGATATACATGTATTTAACTCGTTATGGTCATAAACGTGATAAAACTAACTTTCTGATAGCAAAACTTTAAAAGAATAGTTATCATTTATTTGAAAATATATTTATCTGTAAAAGATTGATGCATAGTAATAACAAGACATTTCGTAACTGTCTTGTAAATCTTACCTGTGCACGGAGAATGACTTGTCAATCATTCTTATCAACCAATGAAATACGCGCAAAGCCTTTCCGCGGCGTTTGATTGACAGCAACAATGCTCACTGAGGTGTGACGAACTTCAGTGTCATCTGCTTTGTATAAGGTGACTTGTCAATCTAACCGATGAAATTCGTACAAGTATTAAGATTTTATAAAAATCATTGAAATCACATTTTTGATAGAAACAGTAACCATAAAATAGGCCAGAGTGAAAAAAAAAATACTCAGTGACATGATATTAATGTGAAGACATGAAACTGCCGGTACATTTAACACCCATATTATATGGATGCCCTAAGATACGATATATTGCAGGTTTTTGACTATGCAACCAGTATCATTACACATAATTAGTGTTATTCCCACTTTTGATCAGTTTCATATGTGGAATTAGCCAGAGTTTCTATTGGCCTCGTCTGGCACACTACGATATGAAAACGTGGAATTCTCCGACAGCTGACAATAAAATCGGGAATGACATAACACTTACATATATGGATAAATGAGATATTTATTTACCCCAGTATACCCATTTAGTCCCATCTAGGTGTTTTATTCAGTCCTTATAGACCCTCGCTTTACGCTAGTCAATATTTCATTCTGGATTCGACGCCATGTTGCTAACTATACATTGTAGGTCGCGGTCGGCCTAATTACCTAACCATGTGCGATGATACAACTTTTATTTCTATAGATTTTACCGCTTATAATTAAGAAATTATGAATTTTTGAATTTAATATAACAGGTTTTGTGAAATAATAAGCTTAGTTTTCTTGATTCAAACTACTTTAGAAGAAAAACACAATAAATTATATATGGTCTTTTCGGTCTATTGCGTTCCGATTCGGGTTGTTAGTCGTACTGTCACTTACAAAATGGCAGGTCAACAGCGTGAAATTTTGACTAGCGTAAAGCAAGGGTCTATACTGACGGAATAAAACACCTAGGTGGGACTAAATGGGTGATCTGGGGTAAATAAATATCTCATTTATCCATATTGGTAAGATACGTGCGATTTCACACCGGTTTTATTGTATTTACACCTTATATCTTAGCGACACCAAACGGTGACGGAACATTCAATGTTTTCATATAGTAGGCTAGTGCGTTCTGGCCCTACACCAGAAATGTATGCAAATTATATCCTTACTTGGATTAAAGTTGTTTGAAATGATAAATGATCATCACACAGTGATTCTTAGATCTACTACTCAAGAAATAACTTCCATCAAATCTACTTTCTTTTACCTGTCAGCGACACACAGCGGAATTTTTACAGTTCTTTATATATCTAAATATACTACACATTATCTATGTCCCCTCTAGACTACGACTAGTGACAAAAAAAATCATCATATTTTCAAGCTAAGTAAAACTGATGTTTAATTCTACGGCATTTATAAGAGATGGAAACAATTAAAACCAATGGCAAATGGTTATACCGTACGTCCCTGGTCACATCGATCATAGCGTTGATGGGTGTCAGTTATATACATGTAATTACTCCATACCGATTCATATTACAGGTAAATTTTATCGCATGAGTCGGCACCGATGAGTCCTGCTGATCCTCTGTGATCCTCTGTGGTCCTCAGTGTCTCGATCGCGGAGGTTCACCGCGGCACGCTTGGTCACCGCGATCTTTGATGATTTAACCCCGGTGATCGATCGGCATAATTGGTCTATCACCAGGAAACACGGTGATTATTTCTCCATGTACACTCGTCACCATAAATCGCGGGGGAAAGGGTAAAAGTATTAAAAGCTACGGTCCTTACTGTAAATCTTTAAACTGCTGAAACAATAGCGTAATTACTGCCGAGGTGTTCAGAGTACAACTGTAACGGTCAGTGCTGTCTATTAAATCGGATAAAACGCCAACTCAGTTACAGTAACATTTTATACGC
>NSIT01000107.1_pt1 | contig 12044 bp, 8 predicted proteins | sample 1450681 | NCBI WGS metagenome assembly NSIT01 (sample SAMN07455404, study PRJNA386592) | invertebrate metagenome | isolation source: Endozoicomonas-like sequences binned from scallop gill tissue | host: Pecten maximus | place: United Kingdom: Lyme Bay MPA | collected 2013-06-01
GTATAGGCCAGACAATATCTACATAGTCTTCATTAATACGACAAGCTGGGTCTTGATCCGGAGATTCCTCGCCCCGGATGTTTAAACCAAGATGATAATCTATGGTGTTCTTGACAAGATTTACGAATCCATCACCGTTTAACTGAAGACTGGAGAGTGCAGCAGACAGGTCATTATTGGTAGCTACACCATTTTTAATCAGGAAAGTTCCTTTAAGGTGAGTGAAGTGAGTGGTTTTATCCCAGGTTTTCTCAGCCAGTGTCTTTTGGCGTACTGAGGCTACAGCCTGGCAAACCAGATGATTAAAGTTAGATTTGGTAAAAATACCTTTTTGAATATTGAACTGGGCGTTGCCATTAAGGTTTCGGGTTAATTGAGGCAGGTATTGTCCATGGCTTGTGACATCAATATCAGCATTAGCACTACCCTCAAACATATTAAGAGATGGAATGGCTTCGGCTAAAGATATAAGGTTAACATTTTGCATTCGGGCTTTAGTGCTTATTTTTGGGTTGTTGGCCTGTTTCACATTAATAGTACTGACTGTATTGATGTCTCCCTGATAAAATCCAGAATGCACTGTTACTTGATTATTTCCATCTGCTGCATTTATAGAAACTGTTGGGTTATTAAAGGCCAGTCCTCCGGTAATTAACTGTTCAAGGTTTAATGAACCCTTCAGGTTTAAGGTTTTCAGAAGTTTTTCTGGGAACAAAGGCGTAGGTTGCTGATTCTTATTTGTTTTACTGTTTACTTCCGCTGTTGTCTGTTCTTCCCTCTGCGTTGTATCTGATGATGTTTTCGTTACCGGAGGTAAATAGTTATCCAGATTTAATGAATCCCCGTCAAATCGAAAAACCACCGTTTTTCTCGATAGACCTGAGATATTTATTTTTCCTTTAAGAGTAAAGTCATCCAGTTGAATCTGTAACACTTTTGATTGTATCAATTTCTCATCAGTTGAAAACTCTGTATAGAATGACAGTTTTTCCATGGCTGTTTTATGACGCATGGGAGGTAAAGGCATGTTCATTTGTTTCATAAAACGTTTTGGGTTAAACGTCGAAACGTTTATTTTTCCGGTTATCTGGGAAGGCATCATTCCAGCGTTTACGGTGCCGCTTAGAGTGATTTTTTCTGACTGGTTTAAAGGTATTATATCTACTGTGATATCGGATAATTGCAGTAGCTTATCCTTAAGATTAAAAGCTATGTTAGCTTCCAGTACCGACGCTAGTTGTATTGAGGGTTGGCTGCTTATGATATCAGCAGTTAACCGGACGTCAAATGGTTGTTTATTTTTAACTTCCCCTGTTTTAAGACTCGCCTGATTAATATTATACCATTCACCGGTTTTCAAATCATGATATGTGATATTTAAGTGGGTAATATCGACACTGGCAATATCCAGCTGAAGATGACGAGTTGAAGCCGTTTCTTCTTGTTCGGGTGATGAGGCTGTTTGGGTTTTATTAAGCGTTGTGTCATTTTGCTGATGAGTCGACTGCTGTGCAGGTAACTCCCAGTTTCCGTGTCCCTTTTTGTTTCGAACAAGGTTTAGTGATAAGCCTTGTACGGAAAGGGTTTGCATTTCGACTTTCTTTCGCAGTAGCGGTAATAATTTTACGCGAATATCTGTGCTGTCCAGAGAAGCCAGCGGTTGATTATCATTACCCTGAACAGTTGTTTTTTCCAATGATAATCCAATCCATGGAAAAACAGACCATTGAATAGAACCCTTGATATGAATATCCAGTCCAGTCTGCTTATGAACCAGACGGGTGATATCGTCTCGATACTCATCGGGATTAATTAACTTCGGTAATAGCAGGCCTGTCGCTAGAATAAGAACAAAGAATACGGTGATGATCAGGGTAATCACTTTCAAAAGACGGGCCATAAAAGTCTCACTTTTGGTTGTTGCCTGTTGAGGTGATAGTTTACGCAGTTAGTAAGTCAATTCGAAAGGCATTTCTGAAATAAAAAGGGTTGATTTTTAGGTAAAGATGAATGCTTAGCTGTCGCGTTTTTCCATCGTTTTGATGGAATGCAAGGGGCGAGTCCATGGGCGAAGCTGCCGGGCTGCTTCACGGAAAGCAGGAGATTTAAGTGCTAACAGTGCTTCACGGTTGTTTGAGTACTTACCCTGTACCAGTATGTACCAGTTTTTATGGTTTCGACGGGCATGAATGACTTCTGCAGAAGCCAGTTCAGGGAAGCGTTCTTTCATTCGGTTAATGATGTGTAAATCATTAGCGGCGTACCATTGAATGGTATAATTATCCGGTTGTTTTGATGATGAAACATGATGTGTTTGATGGTTGCTTGTCCTATTGTTTTTTGAGGGTCGATTGCTTTTTTCTGACAGATGTTTTTTCCCCAATAAATAGTTGTGGCTGCTTTGGCTAACTAGTTTTTTGAGGCCGGAGATTCGTCGGATTCTGGGATAAAGGCGGGTTGATGCCTGTGCTACGGATGACTGAATCAGAAACTGGTTGGCTTGTGTACGGTTTTGATAAGGTTTGCTGATAAGAGCAAACCAGTCTTTCCCTCTTTTTTGGTAATGGATTATTTGAGTTTTCCCCAGCGCAGGGTATCGCTGTTGGATACGTTCTAAAGCTCGCCGGTTATTGGTTGCTTGCCACTGAATAATATAGCCATTGTGTGTGGCTTTAAAAAAGTTATAACGGGATGTTTGTCGGGGAGCCTTATAGCGTTGATCGTTTGTATGGGGATAGCGGCTCTGGCGATAGTTTTTATGGAGAGAAGGTTCCAGCCATTTCTTGTACTTGTTTTCTGGCAGACCGGATGATTGACTGTTTGCCTTCTCCGGGATATCAAGGTGACGGGTATCAATATAAACAGGAAATTCTTCCAGCGATGTAGCAGGCTTGTCCTGATAGTAGTGCTGATTTTGCGTTGAGTAACCGTCATGGCGACCGGGTAGAGTTCCAAAACCGGATATTACTCCGGGCGGCAAGTCGGTATGAGTTCCGTTAGCAGAAAGATTCGCTGGTGGTATATCATGCGGTTCTATCGATCCTGCCGGGTATTCGTATCCAATGGGTTGTTCGTATTGATTGGGAGGAAACAGTTGATTGAGACTGTAATCCCCCGCGGAATTTGCTGCCGGATAATTTGGGTTTTTACGGCTATAAAGCGGGTTATTGGAATGAGTGGCTGTTGCAGGATATTGTTGGTATGCGTTTAAATAGCCCTCCATTACAGACGGGTTTGTAATGGAGGGCTGCATATTGAGGCGATGAAGGCTGGATACAGGACGGGTCCATGGAAATAGCACGTTAGCCAACCCATGGCGTGGATAGTCCTTGAGTGCATTGATTGCTTGCGTACGGCTGGCAAAAGGTCCGTCCAGTAATACAAACCATTTTCTTCCTGCTCTGTGATATTCGGCAATGGTTGTATTAATCAGCACTGGATACGTTTGTTGTAATTGTTCCAGAGGGTCTCTGCTGTTAGCTGCCTGCCATTGCAGTACATAACTTTCCGGAGAAGCATTTAGCATTTCAAGAAAAATAGCTTGCTCCGTAACCTGTAATGATGCGGCTGGCTGGCTGGTAACGGGCATCTGCGGTGTTGGTGAAACAGATTGCGGAATATAGTAAGCATTTCCACTGGCCGGTGGAAATCCTGAAGACATACTTGGGCTGACGTTTTTAATTCGGCAAAGCCAGTCATTATTGAAGTCTGTCCGGCAGTCCCAGGTAGGGCTGTAAGCCAGAGGGTTAGGCGGTAATAGCAATGCACTGGCAGTTGCTCCTACTGTACTGGTTGCCAGAGTAGTTGCTATGTAAAGCCGTAATTGTTTGTCAATGAAGGATGTCTGGCTGGACATGTGTCAAATCCTTTTGGCCATTAAAAATACAATACCTTGTTATGACTTGATTGCAAATCATCTTTTTAGCTGTGTAAGAAAAGGTTATTGAAAGATTTTTAGTGTAACGTGGTAGCTCTGGCTATTATGAAAGTCATCATTGGTAACAAATGTGACCAGTATCATGACTTGCCATCGTTCCTGTTGTTTGACTGGATTTCTATTTTCGCTATGTTTGTTATTAGGTTGTGAACAGTCTCCTGAGGTGAGCCGTTACCCCAAGATCGATGAACAGGTGCCTCAGTATATTATCGGTTTTGGCAACCTGATGTACAGTTACTCCCGCGACCGTATTCTTTCTAAATCGAAATTTATCTTACCCGTGTTAGTATACGGTTATCAACGCAGTTGGGTTGCCCGGTCAAGGCCGGACGGTGTATCAATGACCAGGCTGGGTGTGGTACCTACGAAGGAAAAGTTTTTTAACGGGCTACTGGTTGCTTTGCCTGTGTCCTCATTAAAAAAACTGGATTTATCCTCTCAGTCAGAAGTTTCTCGTGTTTTGGTAGACCGGGGATCATTGAAATCTTTGCTGATAGGTCAAAAGATTCCGGAAACAGGACAATTCTGGATGTATCAGGTTAGGGAGACTTATCGCAAACCTCCTGCCAGAGGATATCCTATTATGCAATCAAGGGTGGATGAATTTCTGTCAGGATGTCTGGATGTTTCAGATCGTTTCAAACTGACTGATTTTAAATACCAGTGTTTGCAAACCACGAACAACTGGTCTGAGCATTGGGGAAACGACCGCCGTCGGCCCTTGAAAGAGCCTGTTTACAGGGATATTTATTATAAGAAAGTGGATGATTTGCTGGAAAGGCTGGGTAATAATTTCTACGAGAAAGTCAGGGAAGATTGAACAATATTTTTGTGAGGATTCTGCCTGAAGATGGATAAGAATACAGTGCCGGACTTTCCTTTGCCTAAGGCAAAAGAACGTAATATTGCCGTTTGTGTCCATTTGTTGCCCTTTTTGGGATTTGTTATGCCCGGCATTAATGTTGCCATCCCTCTGGCCGTATGGTACTGGCAAAAAAATGAGTCTTCTTATATTGCTTACCATGCCCAAGAGTCATTGAATTTTCAGATAACGGTAATGATTGTGTATGCCGTATGGGCAGTATCCATCATGATTCTTGTTGGTCTGGTTTTGTTGCCCCTTGTTCCGCTGGCCTATTTATTATTGATTTTATTTATGGTGAGGGCAGCTATTATGGCGAGCAAGGGCTCTTATTATCGTTATCCTTTGATACTACGGCTGATTCGCTGATAAATATTTCATTATTTATTGTTGTCATCCATCAGGTCGATGGCCTGTTTTTTTATCTTTTTGGAAAAAGAGCTGTTTAGGTGTGAGATGTAACAGATTTCGGCACAGTCTGTTGCTGCTGTTTCACAGAGATCAGAGGGCAGTAGCGGCAGTTGTTCGTGATATAAGTAGATTTCTGTTCCTTGGCTGATACGGATCAGCTCTTGGCTTTTTTTGCGCAATTCCTGTTGATCCTGTCCCAGGACAATACACAGCCCTGTTTTTATTTTGAGCGGTTGGGTCGATTCTTTTTCCTGCCTCAGGCAGGCAATATGCAAAGCACAGGCAATGGCATTTTTTATAACGAATGAATAGCTGTCGCCGATAAAAAAAATACAACCATGATCTTGAGCGGGCTCGTCGGGTATTCCATTGTATAAAGTGGCTGATTTATGTATGGATACTTGCTGTCTTTTCAGGTGTTGCCGGAAATCATCCGGTGTTAATAAGGTTTGTAGTGTTGATACATTTCTGAAGTGATAGCCAACTGCTGCATAAAAAGGGTTCGGTATGTCTGGTTCTGGTTTCGTTTGCTGTTGTTTGCTTTTTTGTGCGGATGTGTTCAGGTGATAAAGCAATTGTCCTTCGGTTAATGAGGCAATACGTTTCAGCTCATTGGTGTCTTTTTTAGATTGAGGCGCGTCGGGTAGCAATACAGAAAGCTGTCTTTCTATCTTTTTCAGACTTATTGTTAAGTTTTCCGCAAAAAAATAAACCAGCAGTAAACCGGTAATGAGTAAAAAAAGGCTGATAATCCCAAAAGGATAAACAGTAGCCAGTGCCCGTTGCTGTAATAGTGGCAAATTAAGGTAAAGTGTAACGTAACCGATAATTACATCCTGATAAATAATGGCTTCCCTGTAGGCAAATGCATCCGGTTCATCAGGTCGATACCCGGAAGAAGCAATACGCTGGTTATCAATGCTGTATAGGGAAGCAGCGGCAATATAATCATTTTGAACCAGCTGGTTTAACAACACATTAAGGCTGAGGCGATCACCAGTAATAAGCATATTGATGCTGGCATTAGCTGTTTGTTTGCTTAGCAACTGTCCCATTTTTTGAGCCTGTTGCATCCCGGATGAAATATTTTCCTGATACAGTAGCAGACCGCTGGTGATAGATAGTCCGGAAAGCAACAGCCCATATAGCAGCAACAGTTGGCTTTTCAGTGATAATCCAAAGGAGGAATGGTAGGGTTTTGTCATGTTGTTATCCGGACAGGTCATGGAGGCCTGTTTTTATCATATAAAGCTTATTGTTGTGTTGCACCAAAACCCTGAAATTATTTGCTGATCTGTCTGGGAGGAATGGCTACACTGCTAGAGGCTGGTATAGCAGCTTTCTGGGGGGAAAGATTATGTCTCATTTGTTACAGCTTCATATCAAGGCACCCGAAGACAGCCATGTTTTGTCATCAGTGCTGACGCTGATTGGCCAGTATGCCATGGATATTGTTGATACGGCGTGTACTGTTCATGATGGAAATACTGTGCTGATGTTGCTGGTGGCATCACCGCAACCGGTTCCCACTGATTTTGATGATGTCTTGCGAAATTGTTGTCAGCATCAGGTGGACGGTCATGCCTGCTATGGAGTGCCTGTATTGGGTTCTGTATCCGGGAAGAATATGGATATCCGAATGACTTTGTTATCAAAAGATTTTAGTGCTGAGGGACTGGCCTATTTAACAGAATGTGTGTCCGGTCATGATTTTAGTATTCGACACATGGCTCCTGTAGAAATTGGCGTTTCCACATCTTCACTGGCTGGCTTTGACTGGGATATTGCCGGAGCAGCTAAAAATTATTCCGCATTAAAACAACAGGTAATGGATATTGGGTTAAAGTACGGGATTGATTTGTCCGTACAGATATTGAATACTCCTTCTAATCATGAAGACATAAATAGAGATGTTCTCCCATCTTGTCAACTGGCTGTTTTTGACATGGATTCGACCCTGATCAAGGCTGAAGTTATCGATGAACTAGCGCGGTTTGCCGGGGTCGGAGATAGGGTAGCAGATATTACTCGCCGCTGTGTTGCCGGTGAGTTGGATTTTAAGGCGAGTTTCAGGGAACGTATTGCTTTATTAAAAGGGCTGGATGAATCGGTCATTGATACTATTGCCCATTCTTTGCCGTTAATGAAAGGGGCTGAACAGGTATTCTCTGTATTTAAGCAACAACACATAAAAACAGTATTGATTTCCGGAGGGTTCATACCGTTTGCCAGAGTAGTGCAAAAAAAGCTGGGCATTGATGCTATCTATACCAATGCATTGGAATGCGAGAATGGAAAAGTGACTGGAAAAACCAAAGGTACGATTGTTGATGCACAGGAAAAAGCCCGTCTGATGAAACAGTTGGCTGGATATTACAGAATATCTTTGGATCAGGTGGTAGCTATCGGAGATGGAGCCAATGATATTCCTATGCTGACTACGGCAGGTTTGGGTGTGGCGTTTCAGGCATCCTCTGTCGTAAGGGAATCAGCGGATGCCATGATCTCGTCCTGTGGCTTGGAGGGGATTTTACTACTTCCGCCTTTCAGGAAAAATGTCATTCAGTCACATTAGCATTAGCATTAGCGTGACGGGAAGGTTTTTTCCTGATGTTAATCGATGCTGTATTGCTTTTTTGTATGGTGTTTTTAATGGTTGCCCCCTGTATCAGAATAGAAAACATAACGACAGCATAAGTCATTAGCATCAGTAATTCTTTCAGGTCGATCTGCTTTTCCGGGATTAACATGATTCCGGAAGGCAACGACATGGCCATGGCTAATGCCAGTCCACCACGTAAGCCGCCCCAGATTAAAATATATTCTGACAGAGGGTTATAGTGCCTGAAGCAACGAAAGCATAGATACGGTAATATAACGCTGATTACCCTTGCAAAAAGCACGATGGGAATCGCCAGCATCATTAGTATACAGTTCTCCCGATGGAAGCTGACTAATAACAGTAATAACCCGATTAATAAAAATAACAGGCTGTTGAAATATTCTTCAATGAAAAACCAGAACCGGCTTAGGCTTTTCCTTCCTGTACGGTTGAAGTATTGCATGCCCGTCCAGTTGCCCAAGGCAATACCACAACTGACCATAGCCAGAGGTGCGGAGACTGATAACAAGGACGCAGCAACATAACCGGTTGTGGGAGCCAGTAAGGTGAGCAGCATCTTTTGGCTGTCATCATCACAAAGCATAATCAGATAATGCAGAACGGCAAAAATAACCAAACCGAACAGTAACCCTCCTATTGCCTCACGGATAAACAGCCAACTGATATCGGTTAATGTTAATGGGATTTCAGAAAAAGCCCATTGTGACATAGCAACAAAGAGAACAAGCCCTATACCGTCGTTAAATAGTGATTCCCCTTCAATCTGAATACTGATTTCTCTGGGAGCGCCCAGTTTTTTAATAATAGCCAGAACGGCAATAGGATCTGTAGGTGAGATGAGGGCGCCAAAAAGCAAACAGTAAGGAAAAGGTAAAATGGTGCCGGTAAAAGGGGCTGTAAACCAAAGCGTCCATCCGACAATGAGTGTTGACAGCAGTGTACTGAACAGGGATAACACTAAAATTTCCCAACCCTGACTTTTAAGAACGCTAAGTCGGATATTCAGTGCACCGGCAAATAATAAAAATCCCAGTAATCCATCTATTAACAAAGAGTGAAAATCCAGCTGGTCAAGCCCGCGGATGGCTTGAATATGCAGCTCCATATCAAAGAGTTTTCCGCCAGCAATTAACAACAGGCTCAGGCAGAGGGCTATTAAGGTTATGGCGCTGGTGGTTTGTATCCGGCTGATTTTTGAAGAAAGCAAAGCTGCGATAAGTGCCAGGGCGGACAAGAGGCATAACAGCTCATAAGTGCTCATCTAATGGAAATACCGAGATTATTTTTATTTCATGCTGCGATTATAAAAAGTAATTTGAGCTTAGTTCAGCATAATAGCTTGTCCAATTTTTATTGTTTTTTATATAACCTATTGATTTTATTTGTTTTATTGAATGGTTAGCCTTACTAACCCTCTGGTTAGTGCCCTTGAAAGCTTGGGTCGGTAGGATGAAATAAAAAAGGCGAACCTATATAGGATGTATCTAACTGGAAAATATCACAAAAATGTGACAGGTAAGATTGTCAGCCACACTGTCAGCATGGTTATACCGCATTGCTTCAAATAGGTTTAGTTTTATTACAGGAAACACAACAGATAGCTTACAGCTTACAGGAGGTTTTCATGTATACATTATCTACAGCAATAAGAAAGCCCCTTCAGGAGGCTTTACAAAGGCCTGTTAAACAGGCAGCGGTGGGTAAAATAGAAAATAATATCTTGCCGGCTCTTGTGGAAAAAGGCGCAGGAAGGTTGATTGGTGCTGAAGGTGCTCGAAAAGTTAATGCTTTTGTTAAAGAGCAAGGTATTTATAAGGGGGCGGCTGATTATTTGGGAAATAAAGCGGAAGAGGCTTTGCTTCCTGTGAGTCAGAGACAAGTGGAAAAAACGACTGAAGAAGCGCCGGGTTTAGCTGATTTTTGCGGCCGTGCCGTTAAGTATATATCCGCGGGTGTGTTACCGTGGGTTGTTCGTGCAGGGCCGGGATTTGTTGCAGGACCTAAAGGAGTTGCCGTTGGATTAATGGCAGACCAGGCTATTAATGATGCTGGTTTATATACGAAAACGGGCAATGCGCTGGAATATTATGCGAAAGCAGGAGTTGACCGTGTTGTGCAATATTTCAACCCTGTTGATCGATATATCAAAGGCAGCAGAACTGAAAAGAAAACAAGTGTACATAAGCGTTATGAGAATCCTGTTGCTTTAATGGAGCGCTTAAAAGCTATCCATACCGATTTACGCAGGCAGAAAAGAAAAATGGCGAAAGGATTGTTAACCAGACATGAAGCGGATAAAAAATTACATAAGTCTAAAATGCGGCTCATGCGTTATGCCAAGTTGTGTAAGACTTATACAGCTAACCACAACACGCAGGAACGGATACAGAAAAATATCAGGAATCTGCTGAGTCAGGTGGATTATGTGAAAACGCATTACCGGCCGGCATAATTGATTTTATGAAGCCATAAAAAAACGGTTGCTTTAAAAGCAACCGTTTTCATGTTGGTGCCCAGGGGCGGAATCGAACCACCGACACGAGGATTTTCAGTCCTCTGCTCTACCGACTGAGCTACCTGGGCCTTGTCTCTAAAAAGCGCTAAGCACTGAAGACGGGATGTATTAAACGGATTTTCCTTTTTGAAGTCAAGTGATTAATCTAAAAAAACAGTTTGTTCATATTAAGTGAGAGACTGAAAAACAACGCAGCCTTCACTATTTTTTTAAGTTGAGGCAAAGAAGTAAGATGGCGTTTGTTATCTGTGCAGGTCAATCGGTGGGGACGCGTTGTTAGACGGAGAGACTATAATGAAAAAAGGAATCTCTGATTAATAAAGATAGAGTTTTTGTAAACGTTCATTTATGGGTGATCACGGGCTGCTGTAAAAGCTTATGCTGCTTTCTTTATAGAAATTCCAGATATACGGAAATCAATAATAAAAAAGGATACTGTTGCGATGAAAACAGACGGCGTGAATCATTTATCTCCTGATTTCTTGGCGAAAGAACAAGCGCATGAGGAAAATACTGTTCCATCGAAAGGTTTTAAAAATGGACAAACAGTAGAGAAGTCAGCTTATGTGCCTCATCCGCCTGAAGGAGAAAAACCTCCAGAGACAACCCGTATCAAAAATCGAAGAATAAAAGCGGTTCGTTATTCAGAAACAGTTTCTTCTCGTAACAGACAAGACAACAACAAAGAACAAACAGATTCAGAGGGAAAAAAGCAGGTTGTGGGTCGTACAGTAAATGCCGTAGAAAATTCCGATAAGGCTAGTGATGCAGGGGTATTGATACCAAAAGTTTTAAAAGACCATTTAGCTAAGCTTTCCTCTCTTGTTTTACCGGAGAATAAAGATGCAAAACATGCCTTAGTGAATGCTGATCTTGTTCTGCACGTCGAGGGAAAAAACCAAAAAAAACCGTCTGCTGATGTGGCTGATAAATTAGCGCATAAAGTGGCAATAGCCTCAGCGCAGGAATCGGAAGCCTCTTTAGAGCGCTTTAATAAATTACTTCGTACCGTGGCAAGTCAGCCTGAGATCACTTTGAAAGCAGTAATTGAGGCTCATTTTAATAATCATCTATCGGATTCTCATGATATCGATGAACTTAATAATAAATTATCGGCTTTAGTTCTGCGCTGCCAAAGGCATAGTCTGGATCAGGAAATGATGAAAATTACCGGTGATCATGATCAGGTATCAGCTAAAGAAAAAATAAATACGCGTACACGGCATTCACTATTGATTGCAGAAATAGGAAGAAGTTTTTCAGAGTCTATTGCCAAAGAAAATACGTACAGCGAACCGGAAAAAATGAAAATAGCACAAGACATCAGCCGTTTACTCAATACCTTGAGACCAGAACGACTCCCTGATTTTTCCGAAAAAGTTCGGCAGTATTGTTTTATGCCCGATAAATAAGAGTCTTTTTAAAACTGTCTTCTGATGATGAATTGTTTCTGATGTAAATTTGTGCGCTGCTCACTTCTTTAAATAAAAGTCATCTGTCTTTTTATTGGATGGATAAGCTCTATTTCTGCAAGAGAGCGCTGTCATGAAACGCTGTTCTTTTGTATTAGAAAAAGAAAGATTGACAGGAGTCCAAAAAGCCGTAAAATGCGCCACGCCCTGAACGAAAGGCGTTCAGGAGTTGCCGGTTCCTGTCGGTGTGAAGGTTTCTTATTTCTTCCTTTATTTTTTCTGGA